>JGI26244J51143_1001190_pt1 | contig 9136 bp, 8 predicted proteins | sample SaaInlV_150m_DNA_6_FD_51143 | JGI IMG/M metagenome (IMG submission 51143) | reverse complement strand
GATATGTCTATTGCTTGATTGAAAACATCATACACATCTTGTTCTCTTTCATTAGAGCCATACTGAACTAATCCCAAATGCGTATCTGCAATATGTGAAAATAACATTAGTCTAACAACAAATCTTTTTGAACTAATCCTTGTGTGTGTTCTACTCCGACATTTTTCATTTTATCTGCCTTTATCCAAGCTTTAGTTGCACTTTGATCTGCTCCCATTTTCTTCTCCTTAACCTCCTCGACGTGTACCATTGATGGTAAGTTTGTCCACTGTCCGACAAGAACTGCATCCCCTACGTTTAATGATGTCAATTGTGATATCAATTCACGACTGGTTGACTCTGTGGCTGAGGCTATCTGCCTTTGATCGTCTTCCTGTATGATTTTCATTATCGCAAATGAGCCCATCTGACTGAGAATATTCAAGTCTACACTGCGTGGTCTTTGAGACACTATTGCTAGTCCTACTCCGAATTTCCTTCCTTCTCTGGCAATTTTTGCAGCCCAATATTTTGCCGCTGTATCGTGATCTTTTGGAATGAACACGTGTGCTTCTTCAAGAATTATGAACACAGGTTCAAAGAATTTGTAGTCTTTTTGTTTTTTTGATTTTCCATGTTTTGCTATGGTTGCATTTTTTCTGTCTTTTAGCAACTGTTGTAAATAAAATCCCATTGCTACGTTTGCTTGTTTTTCTGATAGCTCTGAAATGTTAATGATGTTTGTACACCCTTCTTTTATGTAGTCCATTGGATTCCCAACCTCTGGATCTAAAATATCGTCAAATCGTCTTTGCGCATCCTCTATGATGTCCTGGACCCTATATGCTGATGTTCTGATTTCTTTTAATTTTTTGTCTTCTGAATTTACAAGCAAGTCTACTTCGTACTCTAACTTATTCCAAAATTCCCCTGCTTCTTTTACCTCTTGTGTGAATGACATTCTTAAAACACGTTGTTGGACATCTGCATTTTCTCTAATTTCTAATACTTCTGAAAATTGATCTGCTTCAAGCAACCTTGGATTAATTTTTGCATCAATTACATTCACATTTGGAATGTTTAGTGTTGTGTAATCATTGTGGTAATCAAAGATTATCACTGTTCCTTTTACTTCTGATATTTTTTTTGTAATTAGTGAAACTAGATTACTTTTACCCATTCCTGTCATTGCTAGTATTCCTAAATGTCTTGAAACAATTTTGTCCAAATTTATTTTTGCTTCGATTTTTTTATTTCGTAACAGATTTCCAATTTTTAACCAGCCCTCTTTTTTTGGACTAAATATTTCTTCTAAATCTTGATTAGTTGGTTGTGTAATTTCTGTGCCTGGAATTGGCGGAATTGCTGGAATGATTGATTGACCTTTTCGTAGATTTTCCAAAAACCCTAAAATTCCTATGTGTGCTGTAAATGTTTTATCTCTTTTATTGATGTCTGCAATTTCTGTACTCTCTTCTGCTTCATGAAAATTTTTAACGTCGGTAAATGCTGCACTTGAGACCGATGATCTTTCAACTAATCCTAAAATGTCCCCTTCGTCTATGCTGATTTTAATATATTCGCCAACCGATAATGATCGTGATGTAATTGCTGTTACTGACGTGGGCTTTGATTCCCCCACTACAAAACCTAGACTCAACCCAATACCTCCCTTGAGCCAATCTCATTACTTAATCCTAACAAACTAACCATTTTTCCAAGTTCTTTGTCTGATATTTTACAGTTGTTGTGTGCAAGTTTTAATGCGTATGGATACCCTCCTACACTAGTTTTGAATAATTTGTTCATAATTGATTTGATTTCGTCATTATCGTGTTTTCCCCCTAAAAATTCTAATTTAATAATTGGCGTTGAATCACTTAATCTCACAAATGTAGATGATATTATTTTATCAAAACCATAATTTTTTTCTACAAATATTTCACTAAATCCTGGACCGTTTGTAACGTGATTATAATAAAATATGTCCCCTGCAAGAGAACCTAAACTCTCAAATTGTTTTTTGGTGTTTGATGTTTTTGCAATAAATATCACATTCTTTTTTTTATTCATTATTTTTACAACTTGTGCATCTAGTGCTGATTGCCTTGTCATAAATTGTGAGTGAAGTGAACCATCCATTAATACTAAATCCACTTCATCAACTGTTTTTTCACAAGCGTCAATTTCCATTTTACTTGCAATTCTTGAAAGATCTATGTCTGATCCTAATCCTGAACCATGTAAATCTACAAGAACTTCCATCTGTTTTTATTGAAACTGCTGTGGTTGCCCATAATTCAATTCCTTGAAATTTAGTGTTGTTGAAACTACTATCAATTCCTGCTGTTACGACTTGTTCTTTACTCGGCGTAAACGTATTCCAATTAGATGTTGCTTTTTGTAAAATCTGCTCAAATTTTGGACCTTTTAGAACTGATAGAATCTTTTCTCTATTCATAATTGCGTCTTTGTAAACTGTATTGAGCACAACAATAGTTAGCTGGTTTGAATAAAATCTTTAGGTTGTGTTAAGTTTTGACAAAGATGATCCATAAAAACAACTTATCCAATTTTACCCTTGAAAACAACTTTCTCGTTAGTGCCTGATGGTGTTGATCTATCTATGTATTTTATCTCATATTCATGTCCAATATGGATTATCTTACCGTCAATTTGGCGTGGGATTTTAATTTTTACTTCAAAGATGTTTGTGTTAGGTCCTGTTTCAATCAAATAATTGGAGTTAGCATCAAATTTTAGATTTGCAAGAGTAGTTCTAATTCCTCCTTCACTTCTAAATTCTAATTTATTTATTGAAATTTTATCTTCGTCTCTAGAATCTCTATTTGCATCTGGTTCGTACAATCTTAGAATAAATTCATGTCCAATTCTTGAACCTCCTCCGGAAGTCTCAATTTCAGCAAATGTTTTTGTTAGTGGAATTGACTTAACTTGCACTCTTTGCTCTCCTGATGAATTAGATTTATCTAAATATTTTATTAAAACAATGTCATCTTGACTTAGTTGTTTACCGTTAACTGTTTCAGGTAATTCTAATTTCAAATAAAATTGACCTGTATCATATCCTGTCTCAATCATTTTTTTAGGACCTTCGATTGGAATTCCGTTAACTGTGAATTCAAAAAGCCCTGTGGTAGATATGACTTCTATGCCCCTATGTGATATATTCAAATCATTATCTGTAATGTAGAAATTTACTGTGGACATACTTGATGCAGGTACTGTTGCTATCTTGGCGTCTGTTGCTATCTGAGAATCTGATGTTGAAAACTTTGTATTGATTAACATNCCCCTCTCTTGCATTATGTCAACTGTTTCTGGTTTTACACAAGATGGCATTCCATTTGTACGAATCACTAACTCTAATCCCTTTTTACAAATTATGTCCTCTGCTGAAATTCCCATTTTCATCTGCTCTCTTGGAGTCTCTATCTCTGCATTAATGGGAAGAATAAAAGATAATATTAAAAAAAATCCAACTACTGGCACTATTTTTTTATTTATTATCATGTCTAAACTTATTTCTATTTTTTATTTTAAATATCTTGAGAGTTTTTGTAATCGAATAAAATCTTTAGGTCTTGTTGAGTTTTGAGAAATATGTGCGTCTTTGTAATTTATTTTAATAGAAATGAAAATTGTCTAGGCACACCGTGAGAATCTACCTAGACGTTAATTTACTGTTTTTTGAAATAGTAAACTGATCATCATAATAACTTAGTTTCGTATAAATCATGAATTGTCTTTATGACTATGATTGTACTGACATCTCTTGTTACAGCACCCTTCAAGAGATGTTAGATATTCTACATTGCCACAAAATGTATCTTTTATGAAATATTTCATTTTTTTTACATTGATCATACAAACAAGTTTTTTGCCATTAGAATGCCGTTATGTCTAAATGCTCTTTTTTAAAATACGCCAAAATTTTGAAATTCATTGATTTTGGTCCATTTTTGTACTAGAATTAATTAAGAGATCTTTTCTAATACTGTTACTTGAAAAAAATTGGTTTATTGGGATGTGGTGTAATTGGTACTCAAATTGCACTTGCAATTGATACTGGCAAAATTCCTGGAGTTTTAACCCATGTTTACGATGATTCTAAAGATGCTTCGAGTTTACTAGTTTCAAAATTAAATAATAAACCTGACGTTGTTGAAAATTCTCATTTACTTTCTTCTCATTCTGTTAACATTGTAGTTGAGGCGGCCTCTCAAAACGCTGTAAGAGATGACGGATTGAGCATTTTACAAAATAAACGTGATTTTATGATTATGAGTGTTNGGTGCATTGTTGGATGAATCTATTCATGATATTCTGTACGATGCATGTGAACATTTCAAAAAAACAATTTATCTTCCTTCTGGTGCCATTGCTGGATTAGATGGAATTAAATCTACTAAAGATGAATTGGAATCTGTATCCATTACTACTACAAAACATCCTCGCTCCTTAAAGGGTGCAAAGTTTTTTGAAAATTCTAATATTGATTTAGATTCTATTGACGCCCCAAATATTATTTTTGAAGGTAGTGCACGTGATGCTGTCTCTTTATTTCCTGCAAANATCAATGTGGCTGCACTTGTATCTTTATCTGGAATTGGCAGCGATAAAACTAATGTAAAAATTATTGCAGATCCAAATACTGACAAAAATACTCATCACATCGAAGCCATCGGAAAATCGGGAAAAATGACATTTACTATTGAAAATATGCCTGATCCTGAAAACCCTAAAACTAGCAGATTGGCAATTTTATCTGCAATTGAAACGTTAAGGCAATATTGCTCAGATGATATTCGAATTGGTACTTGATATGGCAAAACTTGCCACCTTTACTGATTTTTTGGAAAATTCTGGACTACTTCATATTCTTTAAATCGTCAACCGTTCAATTTTTGATGAATTATGCTGGTTCAAGATACTTCATTTTTAAAAAATGAAATTATGCGACTTAAAAAAGAAAAAGATGTCGTAATTTTGGCTCATAACTATGAAATCCCTGATGTACAGGATGTGGCTGATTTTACAGGTGATTCCCTAGGGTTATCGAAACTGGCTGCAACAGTTCAACAAAAGACCATTCTATTTTGTGGTGTTCATTTTATGGCTGAAACAGCTGCCATTATCAGTCCTGAAAAAAGGGTACTGTTACCTTCTTTAGAAGCTGGTTGTTCTTTATCTGATTCAATTACTGCTGATGAATTACGTAATTGGAAAAAACAACACCCTGATGCTATTTCTGTTGGATATGTCAATACTACCGCTGAGATTAAATCTGAACTTGATTATTGCTGCACTTCATCCAATGCGGTAAATGTTGTAAACTCAATTCCTAAAGACAAGGAAATTTTATTTTTACCTGACATGTTTCTTGGTTCTTATGTTGCAAAAATGACAGGGAGAAACAATATGCATATTTGGGCCGGTGAATGCCATGTACATGCGGGAATTACTCCTGAAGATGTTACAAAAAAATTAAATTCAATGCATGACACAGAATTTCTTATTCATCCTGAATGTAGTTGTACTACACCTATGATGTACGACGTTGCTGATGGCAGTTATGAAAATAACAAGGTTTCTATTCTTTCAACTGAGGGGATGTTAAATTATGCTAGTGCATCTAAATCCAAAAATTTTGTTGTCGCAACTGAAACTGGTATATTGTATAAAATGAAAAAAGACAATCCTGACAAAACATTTGTTCCTGCATCTGAAAAAGCCGAATGTCAGTATATGAAAATGATCACTCTTGAAAAAGTACACGATGCTTTAGTACGTGAGAAAAATGTTATCACCGTTCCAAAGAAAATTGCAGACAAGGCTCGTTTAGCAATTAATCGAATGCTTGAAATTAGTTAGCACGTGATTATTTTGGTTGGATTGTTTAACCGGATTCCTAGAGATCCTCAATTAAAACTGAATGCTGATAAATTTAAAAAATTTAAAAAACTTGTAAAAGCAAAAAAATATCCTGAAGCCTTGAAATTGGGATTGGATTATCTAGAAAAAGTTCCTTATAGCCACGATGTTTTGTTTACTCTTGGTGGGATATATTATCTCAAAAACCAGTATCGTAGCGCAATTTCTTTTTTTGATAGGGCTCTTGAGACTGGGGATACTGATGTTGAGGTTTTACTTTTGAAGGCATATTCACATCAAAAATTGCAAGAAAATCAACTTGCAATTGATTGCTGTAAGAAAATTCAATTTCTTGACCCAAAAAATAAATCCGTACCTGATTTACTATCTAAATTAAATTTCTAAACTAACGTCAATTCCTTTGACTCCGTTGGTTATGCTTCCAATTGATATGATGTCTACTCCTGTTTTACCGTAAGATGATATGTTTTTAGAATTAATTCCTCCTGATGCTTCTAGCAACACTTTNTCCCGCAATTTTTTATTTTTGAGAATTACTATTGTTTTTTTAATCTTAGATGGCGTGAAGTTGTCCAACATNATTATTGTTGCGCCTTCATTTGCTGCAAGAACTGCATCCTCTGTATTTTCAACTTCAACTTCAAATTTTTTATATCTTTTTTTTGCTTTTTTTATTAATGATGCTATTGAGTTTTCAACTGCTATGTGATTATCTTTGATCATTATCATTTCATCCAATCTCAACCTGTGTTTTTTACCTCCTCCTATCTCTACAGCTTCTTTGTCAAAATATCTTAGTCCTGGGGCTGTTTTNCTTGTTGCATATAATTTTGTTTTATTTGGAATTTTTTTTACAAGTTCATTTGTTTGTGTTGCNATACCGCTCATTCTTGTTATGATGTTTAATGCCGTTCTTTCACATGTTAGAATTTTATCTGCATCCCCTGTCACTGTCATTATAGTTTGATTTGGTTTTATTTTTGATCCATCCTTGATCATGATTTTTGCTTTACATCCTTTTAATTTGAAAATCTCTTTTGCATATGCCGCTCCCGCAACAATTGCTTTTTCTCTTGAAATTATTTTTGCTGATATTTTCTTTTTTTCTAATAATGCACTTGTAATGTCTCCTTTACCTACATCCTCTGCAAGAAATTGCACTAATTGTTTTTTTGAATTAAATGACAATATTATAATTAAATATTAATTTGATTTTAAAGATTCAGACTTTTTCTATGTTACTTTAATTGCATATTTGCCNCTAGATGTAATTTTTAATGTATCTGCAATTTTTGAATTTGAAGGATCAACAATTAGTACAACTCCGTTCCAATCCGGTGTTAAATCTGAAGATTTGCAAGCTGGACAAACTTTTTCTGTTGTNACGTGTTTACATTTTCTACATGCCATTTCTCGTGCCATCTTAACTTGCCTCTACTTTTGCTTCTTTTGCTGGTTCGCCTGAACCATCAACTTTTTTAATTTCTTCAGCAATCCATTCATCTGCACCAAGGAATGGCTGTCTGCAAGTAATGCCAATTTTGCCCATTGCAGCTGCTTTTCCAAGTGATACTGCCGTAATTCTTGCACGAAGTGTTGAACCTACTTTTAAGGTCCTTCCACTTTGATTAGCTAGAATCATTCCAGATTTTACATCGCTCTTAAGATAATCATCCATAACTTGTGACAAGTGGAGCAATGCATCTGTTGGACCTATTCTTACAAATGCTCCAAAGTCTGTAATGTCTACAATTTCTCCTTGAACTATTTCTTGTAATTTTGGATAAAATGTTAATGCCTCAAATTGTACTTTATGAAATGTTCCTCCGTCTCCTGCAATCATTTTCCCCATTTCGTCTACTTTAGCATCTAAAATCATGATAATGTAGCCTAATTCTGCATTAATCATACTCTCGTACTTTTCTTTGAGAATATCTCTTGCTGCCTTTTTGAGTGTGGTTCCAAATAATCGTGGAGGAATCCTAACGACATCAACTAGGGTGGATATAGAAAACACTATTATTTTTGCATAAATTTGAATTTATGAATCTTTGGGTGAATTATCTTGAATTTTTAAAGATTTTGACTGTTTTTGAAATAAAACCCAAATTTTTCGTATATCTAACTTATCTTTAAATATTGTATCTTGAGTTTTTCATGTTATGGTCGGAATAGATCAAGTTTTAGAAAAACTTAGCACTGTCATTGATCCTGATTTAAAAAAAGACATTGTTTCCATGGGCATGATAAAAAATTTAGAACTTAATGATGGTGATCTTAAATTTACTTTAGAATTAACTACTCCTGCATGTCCTTTCAATGTAGAGATTGAGGACGATGTGAGAAAAGCAATTGCTGAACTCTCGGATTTAAAGAATTTTGATTTGAACGTAACTGCAAAAGTAATGGAAGGACGTTCACTTGAGGCTGATACTCAAATGGCTACTGTCAAAAATATCATTGGTGTTGCTAGTGGAAAAGGAGGAGTCGGTAAATCTACTGTTTCGTTAAATTTGGCATTGGCGTTATCTCAAACCGGAGCTAAGGTTGGTTTACTTGACGCTGATATCTATGGTCCAAGTATTCCTTTGATGTTGGGGATGAAAGACGGCTCTATGGAAGTTGAAGACAATAAACTTCAACCTGCTGATTCTAACGGATTGAAGGTAGTTTCATTTGGTTTTTTTGCAGACCAATCCAATCAAGCCGCAATTTACCGTGGTCCAATTATTTCTGGAATTTTAAAACAATTTTTAGTTGATACAAATTGGTCTGAATTAGATTATCTGATAGTTGATCTTCCGCCTGGCACAGGGGATATACCATTAACTCTTGCACAAACAATTCCTATCACTGGTATTCTTGTAATTACAACTCCGCAAGATGTTGCAAGTAATGTTGCAGTCAAAGCAGTTTCCATGTTTGAAAAATTGAATGTTCCTATTATCGGAGTAATTGAAAATATGAGTCATTTTATCTGTCCAAACTGTGATGACAAACATTACATCTTTGGTGATGGTGGAGCAAAGAAAATTAGTGAACAATTCAAGATACCATTTTTAGGTGAAATTCCATTAAATTATGGAATTATGTCTGGTTCTGATTTGGGAAAACCTATCATGACTACTGACGTTGACTCTCCTAGTGCTACTGCTTTTAGAATAAGTGCAAAAAATGTTGCAGCACAATGTAGTATCATCGCATCTAACTTACAATCTGAGATGGAATCTGAAGCATCCGG
>JGI26244J51143_1001188_pt1 | contig 9151 bp, 4 predicted proteins | sample SaaInlV_150m_DNA_6_FD_51143 | JGI IMG/M metagenome (IMG submission 51143) | reverse complement strand
TCGGTGAGGTTTGTCGGGTTCTGCCGGGCATGCAAGCAGCCTTTGTTGATATAGGCTTATCTAAAGCCGGTTTTTTACATATTGGTGACCTTTGTCAGCGTGACCTTGATGCTAAGGGTACTGAAAATATTGAGGATTATTTATACCAGAGTAAACGGCTGGTTGTTCAGGTTATTAAGGATCCTATTGGCAGTAAGGGGGCACGATTGAGTGCGGAACTCTCTATTCCTTCGCGCTATCAGGTTTATATGCCTTATGCGAGTAATATCGGTATTTCACAACGTATTGAGTGTGAAGAAGAGCGGGTTCGATTAAGAGCCTGTCTTGAAGCCTTTCAAAGTGAGCATGAAACCGGTGGGTTTATTGCAAGAACGGCAGCTGAAGGTGAGGAAGAAAGTGTTTTAGAAGCGGACTTGATGTTTCTTGATAAATTATGGCGAGCGGTTGCAACTAAAATAACAACAGCCAAAAGTAAAACCTTGGTTTATCAGGACTCGCCTTTAAGCGTACGTGCCTTGCGTGATCTGTACCGTGAGGGCCTAGATCGTGTGCGGGTGGATTCTCGCGAGACCCATATTAAACTGGTTCAGTTTGCACAAGAATTTGTACCTGAATTATTACCTATCATCGAACACTATGGCGGCGATCGGCCGCTTTTTGATATTTATCGTATTGAAGATGAAATTACCCGTGCCCTTGATCGTAAAGTCAGTCTGAAGTCTGGTGGGCATCTGGTGTTTGACCAAACTGAGGCGATGACTACGGTAGATGTTAATACCGGTGGCTATGTGGGCGGGCGGAATCTCGAGGAGACCATTTTTAAAACAAATTTGGAGGCAACGCAGGCGATAGCAAGACAACTACGATTGAGGAATTTAGGCGGCATTATTATTATCGATTTTATTGATATGAAGAGTGAGGAACATCGAAATCAGGTGCTCTTGGCCTTAGAGAAGAATTTAGGGAAAGACCATGCGAAAACGCAGATTTCAGAGGTTTCATCATTAGGATTGGTTGAAATGACGCGTAAACGGACTCGTGAAAGTCTGGAGCATATTCTTTGTGAGCCCTGTAGTGCTTGCAGTGGTCGGGGTGTTTTAAGGACAGCGGAAACCATTTGTCTGGAAATTTTCAGAGAGATCTTTCGTGAAGTTAGACAATACAATGTCCAGCGATTATTGATTTTAGGTTCTAATGATGTGGTTGACAGGCTATTGGATGAGGAAGCGCATATGTTGGCTGAGTTAGAGTCGTTTTTGGGTGTACAAGTTAAGTTCAGAGCCGAATCGAGTTATACACAAGAACAATATGATGTGGTTTTGCTGTAGTCTTTTGTGAGTGCGTCGTCTCGCTAATTTTTCATAGAAGGCAGGGTTGGTTTTTTGAGGACTGTTTTGACAATTCAAAGGCACACGGTTGTGAATAAAATGCGCAGTGTTTTGAGATGGCTAGCCGTTGTGCTGGTGAGTTTTTTTTTAGTTGTACAACTATTCACCTTCAATATAGAACAATATAAAACAGCGTTGGAAACCGTTATGGGTGAGGCGGTTGGGGTGACGGTTCGCATTGGGCAATTACGTTCTAAAACCAGAGGCTGGTTCCCTGAATTAATTCTCGATGATGTGGAATTAGTATCGGCAGACAGTCGTCAGAATTCGGTTGTTTTTAAGCAAGTACGGTTAGGGTTGGATGGCTGGGCGCTCATTAAGACTCAGAGTTTAATCTCAGCCAGTCATGTTCAATTGTTGGGTGCAGACATTTCCGTTACCCGAAATCAACACGGTGCTATTCAAATTACCGGGTTCAATAGCCAAGGTGATCAGCCGTTGTGGTTGTTACAGGTGGGTGCTGTTGATGTCTTCGAGAGTCAGGTGGTTTTTCAAGATGAGATGACCGGGGGGCCGGTGCTGAGGTTTGAAAATATTAAGTTATGGCTTAATAATCGTCAGCAATCAGAGCATGAAATTCGGATGCAATTTGATTTGCCCAGGAATCTGGGTCATACCGCTATCGTAGCGATTCGACTACAAGGCAGTGGCTTTGCTTCAAAAGAGTTGACCGGAAATTTTTATGTCAGGAGTGACCAAGTGAATGTTTCGACATTGACTCATCTCACTAGATTGCTTGATGGCCAAGGCGTTTTTCTCTCGGGGTTGGGAGGGCTTGAGATTTGGGGGGATTTTAAACGATCCGTGCTGACCCGGCTATCCGGACGCGTTGACCTTTCACAATTAAATATTTTTGACAACATTCACCACCAGGCTTATCTGAAATCGGTGGCGAGTTGGTTTCAGTGGCGACAGACGGCCGGCGTTTCTTATCTTGATTTCAGACAATTGGCAGTAGACAATGGCGCAAAGTCATGGCCAGAGAATAANCTGTCACTAAGATGGTCTGAAGATACTCAGATCGGTGGNTATCAGGTGGGCTTGTCGTTGACCCAAATGCCGCTGGCAAAACTCAGTGAGGGCAGTGATTTTCTAGGGTCTTTGAAGCTTCATTCACTCCCGCAGTTAAAGAAGTGGGCGTTATCGGGAATTATTCAAGAACTCAATTTAGACTATCACACCATTTCTGAGACGATGAGTGTCGAAGGTCGCCTTGATGACGTTGGTTTTTTACCGACTGATAATTACCCAGGGCTTAAACATGTCAGTGCACATTTTTCAGGGACCGGGCAGCACATACAGATTAATATTGACTCTCAAGGGGTCCGGTATTTTGACCGGAATATTTTTGCAAAACCCTTAGGAATTCAATCGCTGACAGGCGTCGTTGACTTGCGCTCGAAAGCTAAGCACTGGATTTTATCCAGTGATGACGTTGCCCTAACCATAGCCCCGGGTGTTTTTCATAACCGGTTTCAGTTGAGTGTACCCAAAGTAGGTGATGAGACATTTTTGAGTTTTCAGAGCCAAATTAAGGCGGTTCAGGCTGCTAAAATAGCCGGTTATTTACCCGTAGCTCTTTTAGATGTCGACTTGGCCATCTGGTTACAGCAGGCTTTTTTAGCAGGCGAGCTTAAACAAGCGGATTTTTTATTTCACGGTCCATTAGCAGCCTATCCTTTTTCAAAGGGCGAAGGGGTGTTAGAAGCGTTATTGGATATCAACGATCTGAGTTTACAATACGAACCGCAATGGCCGGTGTTTACCGGTATTGATGCCAGAATTTTATTTGTCAATGATGCGATGTATGGTGTCGCTGACCAGTGGCTATTGAATGGCTCTGCCGTGCTGGATAGTCAATTTCTAATTCCTTCTTTAACGCAAAGTGATCATGTGTGGGTGAAAGGAGAAGTGGTTGGAAAGGTAGAAAAAACGTTAGATTTTCTGATCGAAACCCCCCTGAAGTCTATTGTTGAGCCCTTGGTTGATAGGCTTTCAGTGCAGGGTGAAAATCATCTCTTTCTTGATATGAAAATTCCGATAGTGCTGTCGGCTGATGCGCATGTTAAGGGCTTGGCGCGGCTGACCGAGACATCATTAGCGCTGTCATCTGCTAATTTTGTGGTCCAAAAAATTTACGGCGAATTAGGATTTAGTGAACAGGGGATTTATACCCCGGGTGTAGCCCTTAAAGGTGAGGCTTTGGGGTTTCCGGTGTCAGCCGAGGTTAAAAATTTAGCGGAAGAAACGCGGGTTATTTTGAAAGGGTATACCGATATTAATCATTTGGATGCTTTTTTCCCGAATCAAGGCTGGTCGTTGATTAGGGGTGGCTCAGACTATCAATTGGCTGTCGCTATTCCAAACGAACCCCAGAGAGCCACGCAATTGCTATTGTTCTCAAATTTAACCGGGATGCGGGAGCAATTTTCTGATAAAAAGGCACCGCTGGATGCTGATTTTCAGGCGCTAGTTAAATTGGGTCAAGCATCTGCGTATGAGGCACAGGTGAGTTATGGTTCACAATTAAAAGCAGCGCTGTTGATTGATGCGCAAACGCAACAGTTGAATGCCGCACATGTCATAGTCGGTGAGGGGATACCGGATTTACCTACACAGCCGGGTTTTGTGGTTGCAGTTAAAAAAGAGCAGTTGGACTTAGAGCGGTGGTTGAGGGTGGCTCAAGAGTTGGAAGGGAGCCATGAGTTGAACTGGAATACACTTAACTTACTCACCGTGGAGGTGGGTAAAATAACGCTAAAGAACGGTGAACTCGCTCCTGTAGCGTTATCATTGAACCAGCAAGATGGCCTATGGTTAGGCGACTTTAAAGCCGGTAACACGCAAGGGACTTTACGATGGCCGGTTAATTTAGCCGTTGATGAAACGATTAATTTAGGCCTAAAGACCGTTGATATTCTAGAAGTTAATGACTTTTATCAACAATTAGAGGGGGGTGCGGCGCATTTCAGGACATTGCCGCGATTACAATTAACCAGTGAACAGTTCTTTTGGCGCGGTATTGATCTGGGGCAATTTAGGCTCACAACGACGACCTTGGCTGATCGTCTTAAGATTAATACATTAAGTTTAGTCTCTGATAATCACTTATTGAGGTTAAAAGGGCGATGGTCTTTTGAGGAGAATGAGAGCAGTCTGGTTGGGCAACTCAATAGCGATGATTTTGGCTTATTATTGACCGAATTGGCGATGACTGATGAATTGTTGGGGGGGGCAGCGGATCTTGATTTCACTTTGAATTGGGACGGTCGGCCGACTTCGGTGACGATTGCTAAGTTGAATGGTTTTGTTCGGGGTTCTCTCGGTAAAGGGAGTTTATTAGGCATTGAGCCTGGTGTCGGGCGTATTTTAGGAGTTTTTGATTTGTCGGAATGGCGTCGGCGCCTAGAGCTTGATTTTAGCGATATGTTTGGAAAAGGGTTGGCTTTTAATCAAGTTAACGGCAGTTTTCATCTGTTCAGCGGCGTGGCACAAACGCAAGATTTAGTGATTGACGGTGTTTCGGCGAAAATAAAAGTAGTAGGTAAGGTTGATTTAGCGCAGAAAAATGTTCGGCAAGTGATTACCTTAACGCCTAAAAGCACAGCGTTAATACCATTTGCTGGTACAATTGCCGGTAAGGTGGTTGAGAGCATTACCGGGAGTCACCCGGACGAATTAACGCAGTTGCAATATTTTATTGAAGGTCCGTGGCTGCAACCTGAAGTGATCAGAGTTTATGAGAATGATGGGTTATTGCAGAAATTCTGGACCGAATTGGTTAATTTCACTGAGGAAGTACGATAGTCTTCTAAAGACTAAACGTTGTCGTAGATTAAAGGATTTAAGATAATCATTATGTATAAATTTGCAGCCATTCAGATGGCATCGGGTCCAAGCGTTGGAGCCAACTTATTAGAAGCCGATAAATTAATTGCTGAAGCGGCAAGCCGGTGCTCGTGTGGTCGCATTGCCTGAGAATTTTGCAATCATGGGGGAGTCTGAGTTTGATAAGGTTCATATTCGTGAAGTAGATGGCTCCGGTCCGATACAGGAATTTCTTTCTGAGGCTGCAAAAAAACACGGTGTTTGGCTTGTCGGTGGCACAACGCCCTTGGTGGCCGAAGATGATAATAAAATAAGAGCGGCGTGTTTGACCTTTAACGACCAGGGTGAGCGTGTCAATCGTTACGATAAGGTACATTTGTTTGACGTCAGTGTTCCGGGGACGGATGAAGAATACCGTGAATCCAATTCGATTGAAGCCGGTGACATCGAACAAGTCGCGGACAGTCCTTTTGGGAAATTGGGCTTTTCCATTTGTTATGACTTACGGTTTCCTGAGTATTTTCGTCGTATGGTTCGTCAAGGGGCAGAAGTTATTTTTGTGCCATCGGCATTTACCTCTAAGACCGGTGCGGCACACTGGGAAGTCTTGCTACGAGCGCGGGCGATTGAAAATCTGTGTTATATCGTAGCGCCGAATCAGGGCGGTTTTCACACCAATGGTCGGCAAACCTATGGGCACAGTATGATTATTGATCCTTGGGGCGGTATTTTAGATTGTCATAAGGCCGGTAAAGGTTTTGCGATTGCCGATATTGATATAGAACGGTTAAGTCAAACCCGTGCGTCCTTCCCGGTTTTATCGCATCGGAAATTCTATGTGGGTGAGCGCCATGGCAGTTAGTGCGTTGTCGTTGGCAAAAGAGAGTATTCTGGGNCCGGCAAATTTATTAGAACATGATATTGATCAAATTATGGGCTGTTTGTTGGCTGCGCAAGTNGATGCNGCCGATATTTATTTTCAATCCAGTCGTTATGAATCCTGGGTCTTGGAAGATGGCATTATTAAGCAAGGCACNCATAACAGCGAGCAAGGCGCCGGTGTTCGGGCTATTTCCGGTGAGAAAACAGGNTTTGCCTACAGCGACCAATTAGTGTTACCGGCTCTGTTAGAGGCGGCCCATAATGTTAAGGCCATTACCCGTCAGGGGCAGCAACGCCGAGTACAGGTAGCATCGGCTGCGGCGAGTCCGGCACTTTATTTACCGGTTAATCCGTTGCATTCTATAACCGATCAGGAAAAGGTTGATTTATTACATCGGGTCGACAGAGAAACCCGCAAGTTAGATGAGCGTATTGAACAGGTGATTGTGAGCTTAATCGGAGCGCATGACAGTATTCTGGTNGCAGACCAAGACGGTCAANTAGCCGGCGATGTTCGGCCGTTGATCCGAATGAATGTCACGGTCATTATTGAAGATAAAGGACGACGAGAACAGGGTAGTATGGGCGGCGGTGCCCGTGCTGATTATGGTTATTTCCTGGATGCTGACAAAGGGATTGAGTACGGCCGTCAAGCCGTTCATCAAGCGGTTATTAATCTTGAGGCCACAGAGGCACCCGCCGGTGCAATGACGGTCGTTTTGGGTCCCGGATGGCCGGGCATCTTACTGCATGAAGCCATTGGTCATGGTCTGGAGGGTGATTTTAACCGTAAAGGCACTTCAGCCTTTAGTGGTCGGCTGGGTGAGCGTGTGGCCTCTGAATTATGCACCATTGTGGATGACGGTACCTTAAGCGGGCGTCGTGGTTCTTTGTCGATTGATGATGAAGGCACCCCGACTGAAAATACCGTGCTGATTGAGAACGGTATTTTAAAAGGCTATATGCAAGATAAACTTAATGCGCGGCTCATGGGCGTTAAGGCAACCGGTAACGGGCGGCGTGAATCTTATGCGCATTTACCAATGCCGCGCATGACCAACACCTATATGTTACCCGGAGACAGTGACCCGGGCGAAATTATAGCGTCGGTGGATAAGGGGCTTTATGCCAGTAATTTTGGCGGTGGCCAAGTGGATATTACCTCCGGTAAATTTGTCTTTTCGGCCAGTGAGGCTTATCTGATTGAAAATGGCGAGATCACCCGACCGGTTAAAGGAGCCACCTTGATTGGCAATGGCCCTGATGTGCTAACCCGGGTATCGATGGTGGGGAATGATTTAGAATTAGATAGCGGTGTGGGNACCTGTGGCAAGGAAGGNCANAGTGTTCCGGTCGGGGTGGGGCAACCCACTATTAAGATCGACTCGTTAACCGTGGGTGGAACCAGTCTTTAATACAGTTTGAGTTAGGGTACTATTTTGCAAAATAAGGTAGAAATAGCGCGCTTGGAGATGATTGTCGCCAACGTGTTGGAAGAAGCTAAAAATCAAGGTGCCAGTGCGGCTGAAGTCGGGTTATCGATTGAACGTGGTTTATCGGTNACCTGTCGGCTAGGCGCGGTTGAAACAATTGAACATCACCGTGATCAGGGCTTAGGCATTACAGTTTTTTTTGGCCAGCAAAAAGGCTCGGCCAGTTTGACCGATTTAACCGACGATTCAATTAAAGACGGTGTCAAAGCCGCTTGCAGTATCGCACGGTTTTCAGGTGAGGACCGTTTTTCAGGTCTACCTGATTCAGACCGGTTGGCGACACAGTTTCCGGATTTAGATGTTTGTCATCCTTGGGAATTGTCAGCCGATCAAGCCATTACCTTGGCGTTAGATTGTGAAACCGTTGCCAGAGAGTTGGATCCTCTCATTACCAATTCGGAAGGGGCGACGGTTAATAGTCACCAGGGCATTAGTGTTTTAGGTAATTCACTGGGTTTTTTGAACGGTTATGAGAGTACGCGCCATTCACTCAGTTGTTCGGTCATCGGTCAACAGGGCGATGATATGCAACGTGATTACTGGTATAGCGTCGCGCGAAACGCCAATGACCTGGAGCCTTCAAGACATGTAGGGGCAATGGCGGCAGAACGGGTTGTGCGGCGTTTAGGCGCTCAAAGCTTAAGTTCTCGACAATGTCCGGTGCTTTATGCTCCGGAAGTGGCAGCCAGTTTGTTAGGGCATTTTATCGGCGCGATCAGCGGCGGGAGTTTATATCGCAAATCCTCATTCTTGTTAGATGCTTTAGAGACTCAGGTGTTTCCTGAATTTATCCGGATTCATGAGCAGCCTTTTTTGCCGAAAGCCTTAGGGAGTTCAGCTTACGATGGGGAGGGTGTTGCGGCCAGCGCACACGATATTGTGACTGACGGGATTTTGGCCAGTTATGTGCTCGGCAGTTATTCGGCGAGAAAATTAGGGATGGAGTCGACCGGGAATGCCGGCGGTGTTCATAATTTAACCATTGAGCCTGGCGATCAGAATCAACAGGGGTTATTAGCAACCATGGATACCGGTTTGTTAGTGACAGAATTAATCGGTCAGGGGGTTAATCAAGTCACCGGCGATTATTCGCGTGGGGCAGCCGGCTTTTGGGTCGAGGGCGGCGTGATTCAATACCCGGTTGAAGAGATTACCATTGCCGGTAATCTGAAAGACATGTATCAAAATATTGTTGCGGTAGGCAATGATGTCGATCTTCGGCGCAATACCCGTACCGGCTCTATTTTAGTCGCTCAAATGACGGTAGCCGGCAGTACCGATTAGGTTCTTTTAAGGTGTTGTGCGTGCTTTTAAAATATCGTTAATGAGNTTGGGGCCGCGGTAAATTAGGCCGCTATAAAGTTGTACTAAGGCGGCGCCGGCCACTTGTTTTTCTTGGGCATCAGCAGCGGTTAAAATGCCGCCGGCGGCAATCACCGGAATTTTACCATCCAGTTGTTGGTTGAGACGTTTGATGACTGTTGTGGCAGGCTCTCGGACTGGGCTGCCGCTTAAACCGCCCGCCTCGTTAGCTGCCGGGTGTCCGGCAACGTCGGTACG
>JGI26244J51143_1001185_pt1 | contig 9158 bp, 8 predicted proteins | sample SaaInlV_150m_DNA_6_FD_51143 | JGI IMG/M metagenome (IMG submission 51143) | reverse complement strand
TTCAATAATATCAAGCGGCACATGACGTGCTGAAAAATCACGAACCGTTCTACGCCGTTTCATATTTTCGTAGTACTCCAGCGCACGTTGCTGTACTTCTTCGACTGGAAATTCTTGATAATCCAAGGGAATGGTGGGAATCTCAGCGGGGGAATTTGAATTACTGCTGTTTATCATGGTGTATTTTTTTCAGGAATTAAAACGAATAGACTACAACATGCAGGGTGTAGAGGGAAGTTTAAACGGCAGACCTTTGTTCGTGTGATCAACATGACACTGTCTTACAAAGTGACAAGACTTAAGAACGAAATGACTATTGGGGAAAAGACTATTTAGCGGTTCATCGTCTATTTATTTCTTTGGAAGGCTTCTGTTGAGCTGAACCATTCTCATGGTTTAAAGCTTTTGCTTCTTCATTTGCGAGCATTTCCTGATATTCATCTTCTTCCTGATCATCAAGCAGGATACGGTAGCGGGTTCCTTCCGGATCATCGAACATACCGTGCTTCATACCCCATAAAAATCCCAGTAAACCGATCAATCCCAAAGAGAGCGAAATACCAATCAGCAGCGGAAGGATATCCATTTGTTAGTTTATGAGTTTGAGCAGTTGATAATGTTCAGGAATTTTTTCGATAATTCATCCGCAACGAATTCAACACAACCAACAGTGAAGAAAGAGACATTGACAAGGCGGCTACCAGCGGAATGACCCAACCGGCGACTGCAACCGGAATGGCGACAATATTATAGATTACAGAAAGAGCCAAATTTTGACGGATCAAACTGTAAGTCTTACGTGAAATCCGCAGTGCTTCAGCAATGTCTCCAGGATTATTATTCAGCAACACTATATCCGAAATTTCCAAAGCTTTGTCTGCAGAAGAACCCATAGCAATACCGATATCCGCACGTGCCAGTGCAGGTGCGTCATTGATTCCGTCTCCGACCATAATCACAATTCGATCCTCTTTTTGTAAAGCTTCAATAAATTCCGCTTTGCCTTCCGGATCAACCGAAGAGTGGACATTATTTGCCGAAAAGCCACATTCCTGCGCCACTGATGCAGCAACCGCAGGATGGTCTCCTGTGAGTAAATGAGTGCTTAAACCCATTTTTTGCAGGTTTTGTATCGTCTCTCTACTTTGAATACGTACTGGATCATGGATTGAAAAAACAGCTGTTAATTCAGTAACTGCATGTAAATCATTTTTTTGCGCAAAGAAAAATAAGGCAGGTCTTTGCTGCCGTAATTCCAAAATCTGCTGTTTTTGCTGAGCTGAAATCAAGACTCCGGATTCTTCCATGAAAGCCATACTGCCGCCATAAAATGTCTGTGAAGAGATTTTCATGCTGACACCTTTTCCGGCAAGTTCCTCGAAACTGTCAAGATCCTGCGCAGGATTGACAACTGCTCCACTTTTATTCAAGTAACGTCGGACTGCTCCGGAAATTGGGTGATTCGAGTTTTCAACTAACGAGAGTGCCGCGGATTCCTCTTTCAGGGAAAACCAGACACAGTTTTTGACTTCAGGTGAACCTTCGGTTAAAGTTCCGGTTTTATCAAAAACAAGGTCAGTAACACTTTCTAATGTTTCAAACTGGACTCCGCTTCTAAAAAGAATTTTGCGTTTTGTCGCTGCAGAAAGTCCGCTCAAGACTGCAATCGGTGTTGCCAGTGAAAGCGCGCAGGGGCAGGCAATTATCAGCACAGCAACTCCATGCACTAGAGCAGATTCTATAGATCCGTATTGCTGAAAATTCCAGCTGAAAGTCAGCAATGCAGTTAAGCTGACTCCGGAGACAAAATATTTTGCGAGCAGATCAGCCAGAACTCTGGTGCGTGGTTTTCTGCTGAGTGCATCATTGATCAGTCTGACAATTCTGGAAAGGGTGGAATCCGCCACTTTTTTTGTCACTTGAAACTGCAGGACACCCTGTTGATTAATACTACCGCTGGTCAGCAACGCACCACATTCTTTTTGCACAGGCAGTGATTCACCTGTCAAATGTGATTCGTCAACCATTGAGGTGCCGTACAGAACTGTGCCATCCGCGGCAACTCGCTCACCTGCTTTTACTTCCAAAATCCAGCCGGGTTCAACGTCTTCAAGCCGAACTGTAGTTTTTGTTTCGTTATTTTCACTATCTTTGATAATTCTAGTTGCAGAAAATGGAAGCAGATTTTGAAAAAAACTACCGGCTTCAGAGATTCTACGGATGGAAAGTTTTTCCAGGTATTTTCCTACAGAAAGGAAAGTAATAAACATGGCAACTGCTTCAAAATAAGTATCGCCTGTTCTACTGACTGCAGCATATATGCTATAGGCATAAATCAGTAGACTGCTGAATGCAACCTGAAAATCCATTGTCAGTGAATGTTGCCGAATTGCCTGCCAAGCGCCTTGAAGAAATACAGTTCCGGAGTAAAACAATACCGGTGTTGACAACACAAATCCTGCTAAATTGAATAAATCGCGGAAACGTTGCTCCATTCCGGAAAAATATCCTGCATATTGCGCAATTGCAATCCACATGATGTTCATTGAACAAAAGATCGCAACAACCAGCCGTTTATAACTTTCTGCTTCGTCTTTTTGTTGAGGTTGGTTGAGATCAACTAAGGCTTGAGGAAGACCTTCAAAACCTGATTCCTGTAATGACTCAAGGGCGGATTTGAGCGAGGCTTGCTTTGGGTTCCAGACGAAACGGGCGCGGTGGTTGCTGTAATTGACTTCTGCTTCTACCACACCTGGAATTTTACGCAAAAGGGATTCACTGGTATGTACACAACCTGCGCAGCGTAGACCTTTGATCAGGAGCCGTGTTTCAAATAAACCATCTGCTCTTTCTGCAACATAACGTTCACGAAAAGCCGCTGACTCAAAGTCCGGCAAAAGAGTTTTTACGCCTTCCGCAATGTTCACACTTTCATTATTCATTGAATGTATTTGTTGAATTGTGAATCATGGAAAAATCATTTTTCCAGGGAAGCTTTTCTGGCACGTGCGTTTACTCTTCTGGGCTGCGGAGATTTGAAATCTTTTGAATACGGTATAGTGAGATGTGACTTCCTGATTATGCTCAACTCTGCCAGTTTCACTTCTACATTTAAGATCCAAATTCCGGGTTGTGATAACTCAACCGGCTCTGCGTGATATTTACCGTTTCTGTAAACGAGCAAGCCTGCGTCAATATCATCCTGTGTAGTTGCTTCACGGGTTACTAGCAAATGCAGAGCAGCGTCCCTAATTGGCTCACCGCTGGAGTTCTGCAGTAAAAAAGAAAAACTATTTGCGCCGAGTTTTAACTGCTCCGGAAAATGTAGTTTTAAACCTTGCGCATCGAATTCCTCTGACATGAGCTGCAGTTCGTTGATGTTTGCATCGACATAATGATAATCCTGCCGGAAGTGATTATCCATTTCTACCGGATAATCCACTGTAGCAATTTTTACAGTCAAAATAATTAACGCTATAAAGATCAGGAAGACAATTGAAATGCCCCATGCCCAGCGGTTATCAGGTTTCTTTAAGCTGACCGTATCTTTTGCTTCATTCATTGTCATACAGTTTAAGGCTTCATCCGGACTTCTCCCGCAGCGGGAAACATGAAAAAAGATGAATGTTCGGAAAATATATTCTCCGGATCATCAGTCGCAAATGCTCTGATTATGAAGTCCAGTGAAGTATTACCTGCCGAATTATTGACCAGCAATTTTGAAGTGCTGATGATAAGAACTTTTCGCACACGTCCTCCTGCTTTAATTAAAAATGGTCTGCGCGGTCTTTTGATTGTTAAACCGTTTAGATTTTTAGTTTCGATGCTGAATGTATGGGCTTTGTCATCTATATTTGTGAGCAGCAGCACATAGTGATTTTCAACGCTTTTCCCCTCATCTTTCAACTTATACAATTGAGTTGTGCGGTTTATGTTAAGCAATAGAGTTTCACGGTTACCACCGCTATAGAACAGGATAGCAGAAATTATGACAATTATTGTTGCATAATACCAGACTCTCGGGCGTAATAAGTTTAATTTGAAACCTGCTAACACTTTTTCGCTGGTCCAGCTGATCAGGTTCTTTTTTGCTAAACGCTGCATCACCGGCGCACATGCATCAGAACATTCGAGACAAGCAATACAGGCAAGTTGCAGTCCATCACGGATATCAATTTTCGCCGGACAAATACGTACACAGGCCAGACATCCTGTACAATCTCCGCTGCTGTCAACTACGCCCTTCTTATTGCGGTTGCTTCTGGAACCATCTGTGTTGTCACCTCTTGCTTTGTCATAGATGGCAACCGGTGTATCTTCGTCAAACAGTACAGTTTGGATACGTGCGTATGGACAGACATAGTGGCAAAAATTTTCTCCAAACCAACTGATATCAATGATCAGAAACAACGCCAGCAGGACCCAAAAAGCAAAGAGAAAGGTGTGTTCTTGAGGATGGTTCAGCAGCAGGTAAAAAAATTCCTGAGGTGCCACAAAAAACCAGAGGATGTTGGCGGAAGCAGCAAACATCAAAGGTGTTAAAAGTAGAATACCAAGCAGAAATTTAAAACGTTCCGGCCACTTTTGTAATTTGAGTGGACGTGTCTTAAGGTGAAATTTGCGTAGGCCAAGCAATTTTTCCTGAATAAAATCTCGATAGAGAGTACGGAACATGGTTTGTGGACAGCCCCAGCCACACCACATTCTACCACCTAAGGAAGTTGCCAGGAAGACAAAAACAAAGGCCAGAATCAAAATCAGCGGTATCAAATAGAGTTCCTGCATATCATAGGAAACACCAAAAAGATGAAACTCCAGATGCAGGAAAGAAAGTAAAAAAACTTGATTCCCGTTAATTTTAATAAATGGAAGAATTAACGCAAATACGGTGAAAAGCAAAAATGCGCGATGCCTAAGTTTGTAATATGGTGTTTTTGAAATCCAGGCACGCAAGCCTGATGCTTCAGTTTCGTGTCTTAATGAATTTGGGGGAACCATGAATTCGCTGATAAAAAGTGTCAGTAATTTTCCGTACTGTTTCCTGTTAAAAAACAGGCAAAAGAGACATGTTAGTTTTTTTCATCAGCAGGAATTTATGCTGATCAAGAGAAAGCAGGAAACTGTTAAGCAGAGGCAGGAGTAGAACCGAAAATAATCAGCGGTCAACCTGATAGTAGTTGGTAGCATTTTCCTGTTGAATCACTAAAGCCTTGTAACCAAGACCTGCCACAATTCCTACTAAAGTAACCACCAGAATGAGAAATGCAAGCAATCCTTGTAATCCGTACATTGTATGCTCCAGAAAATGTAAAATTATTATTCGTTTAGTTCTGTACTGACAAAGGCCGCAACAGCGCGATACTGAATTTCACTGAGAGTTCCTTCTTCAGCAAAATTCGGCATGGTACCGATACTACCTTTCTTACCTAATTGAAGTGTGCGGATCACATCCACATCAGTCGCATAAGTGGTAAGATCTTTGGAGAAATTAGGTATATTACCTGCCGCTCCTTTACCATTTCCTTCAGGTCCATGACAAGACTGACAAACTGCCACAAACACTTTTTGTCCTGCAGCAGGATCTCCATGTTTTGCTGTCCGTCCGGAAAGCTGCATCACGTATGCGGCAACATTATTTATATTTCCGTCCAGATTTTCTTTTCCAAACATCGCTTCGATGACAACTGTCTGCGGTGGCATTTCCGGAATCAGATAACCGAGTCCTTTTGAACCTTTCCGGATGACTCCGGAGATGTGTTTCTCAGTACCGTATTCCACCAAATTTGCTGCCATACCGTTTTGACCTTCACCTGTATAACCATGACAAGCCACGCATTTTGCGTTGAAAATTGATTCACCCATCGCAATCAGCGTGTTTTTATCCGCATTTTTCCACGTTTCGTCAAAGTTTTGTTTGTATGTAGAAACTTCCTCATCATACTGATCAGCCTGATTCCAACTCCAAATCGGATAACCGACAAAGATATACCAGAAGAAAAACAAGACAAGTCCGCACATTATCAGGTGCATTCCAACCGGAGTAGGGCTTAGTCCTTCCGCAATTCCATCGTAGGTATGTTCTCCAGCCGGAACCGCCGCAGAACTATCCCGCATGTGACGGAGCACATATTTTATGATAATCACCATGGCAACAATCAGGATGACAGAAACTACCAGAGTTATCTGTGTTGCCGTATCATTTATTAAGGCCCACATAAGTTCTTCAGTTGATGAATTCTAAGATTGTGATTAAAAAAAGCATCAGTTCGTCTTATTTGTTTATTTGCTGATACGCGGTTCAAGCGGCGTATCGGAGAAAATAATTTTCCCTCTTTTCTCAATACCGGCTCCGCGTTCTTTTGAACTGTACATGTACCAGAGGAAACCGTAGAGAGAGACAGCCATAAAAACCGTCATAATTACGAAGAGCCATTGTTGCCAAACCATCTTTGTTTCTTTACAAAAAATTAGCTTAAGTTATTTCATCCTGTTCAGATAAGCAATCATCGCCACAATATCCTTTACCTCACCTTTCGCAAGTGCATCTTTGATCGCCTGAGTTTTCATGTCCTTGACAATTTCTGCTGCCTCAACAAGTCCCATGGCCTTTATTTCTTTCAGACTGCCTGATTTTGGGTTGTCTCCCTGATCATAGGGCACACCGAAAATCGTTTTTACAGTTATAATTTCCGCGTGTACAGTTCCAAAATCAACGTTATCTTCAAAGAACCATGGAAAATTCGGCATCACTGAACCGGGGCTGACGTTACGCGCATTGATGAAATGTGCTTCATGCCAGTCTGTTGTACGGTAATTTCCAATACGGTGCAAATCCGGACCAGTACGGCGGGAACCCCACAGAAAAGGACGGTCATAAGCATATTCTCCGGAAAGTGAATATGCGCCGTAACGATCAGTTTCAGACTTAAAAGGACGGATCAACTGTGAATGACAGGCATTACAACTTTCCCTGATGTAAATTTGCCTTCCTGCCATTTCAAGGGCAGAATAAGGTTTCAGTCCTTCGATTGGACGTGAATTTTGCGTAAAAGACGGGACAATTTCAACAATACCGCCAATGGTAATCGTAATAAAAATACAAAGCCCCAGCAAGAGCGAATTACGTTCGATGAACTCAAACATGCGCTTTCCCTTTGATTAAGTTGCTGATCCGCTGTCGAGAGCTGACTTAGCTTCGGCTTGTGCCTGAAATGCTGCTGCTCCACGGATTGTGCGGTGAATATTATAAAAGAACATGAAAAACCCTATCAGGAAGAGACTGCCTCCGACTGCCCTGAGCGCCCAGTAAGGAACCATAACATTTACGGTGTCCAGAAAAGAGTAGGCTAGTGAACCAAACTGATCGGTTGTTCTCCACATTGCACCTTGTGTAATTCCTGCGATCCACATACTTGAAAAGTAAAAAACTATGCCCAAAGTCTGAATCCAAAATTGATTTTCAGCGAGGCGTTCAGAATACAATTTGGTCTTCCACATTCTTGGAACCATGTGATAAATTGCTCCAATTATTGTAAATGAAACCCAGCCCAGTGTTCCATTATGAACATGACCTATGATCCAGTCCGTAAAATGCGCAATTGCATTAACTGATTTGATGGCTTGAATTGGTCCTTCCAACGTCGCAAAGCCATAAAACGTACTGCCGATGATGAGGAATTTTGCAATTGGATCTGTTTTTAACTGTTCCCATTTACCTGACATGGTCAACAATAAATTGACCATTGATCCCCAGGACGGAATGATTANAACCAGTGAAAAGACCATTCCCAAAGTCTGTACCCAGGACGGAATTGTTGAATACATCATGTGATGTGGGCCGGCCCAGAGGTAGACGAACATTAAACCCCAGAATGACCAGAGGGAGAGTCGATAAGAATAAACCGGCTGGTTGGCTTGTTTAGGAATGAAATAGTAGGAAATCGCGATGATCGGTACTGTAAGTACAAAAGCCACCGCATTGTGTCCAAACCACCACTGAACCTGTGCGTCGTTTGTTCCCGCGAACATGGAGACGGAGTGCCACCAGTTACCTGTTTGTGTGACGAACCAGGTTGGAATTGCCAACCCATTGATCAGGTAAAGCATGCTCACCGCGATAAAACATGCTACGTAATACCAGATGGAAACATAGAGCGTTTTTTCTTTGCGTGCGCCTAGCATGGCAAAAATATGAACACCCCAGGTGAGCCACATAATTACCACTAAAATATCAAGCCACCATGGTAGTTCATGATATTCTTTAGAAGATGTATGTCCGGCGAGCAGCGTGTATGCAGCCAGGATTATAATCAGATTGAAAAGTATCACATGAAATTTACCTACTGCCGGCAAAACCATACGTACCTTAAGCACACGCTGAGAAACGTAATACCACGTGGCAAAGACTCCGGCCAGGGTAAAACCGAAAATAACCGCGTTGGTATGCAGTGGACGCAGTCTGTTAAAACTGAGCCAGGGTAAATCAGCGTTTAACTGCGGAAAGACGAGTTCCAGCGCAATTGTTAGCCCTACACTCATGCCTATCGCACCCCAGACCAGCGTGGAAATTGTGAAAGCTTTTGCTACAGAATAATCATAATCCGGTATCGAGGCTGTTTGTGACATGAAACTATAATGCTAAAAAAGTAAATCAATTGGTTATCAGTTTTCTACTGATATTCTAACCTGAAAAACAGTAAAATGAACATCGGTTTTTTCAAGTTAAAGCTGAACTGGATAAAAAATAATCAGTAAGTCTAATTATAAATGCTAAATAGCTCTATTAGTAAATTTACGTAGACGCTCTTAATTAAACTGAAAAATTCAAAAAAGCTTGACATAAACAACATACCCCCATAAGGTACATTGAAATAGCAAAATTGTCTTATGAGATGAGGAGAAAAAATGGAGCAAGAAATAGAGGTTATCAAATTAGATATTCAGGGTATGACCTGCGCCGGCTGTGTAAGTTCTGTCGAAAAGGCCTTAGGTGGAGTGGATGGTGTCGAATTGGCGGAAGTAAATTTTGCCTTGAACAGGGCAGCTGTTCATTACAATCCGGAAATAGCGAATCCAGCAAAATTGGAATCTGCGGTTGAAGCTGCGGGTTTTGAAGCTCATCGTCTGAAAGATTCGGCTGATATTCCGGAACCATCGGA
>JGI26244J51143_1001161_pt1 | contig 9260 bp, 10 predicted proteins | sample SaaInlV_150m_DNA_6_FD_51143 | JGI IMG/M metagenome (IMG submission 51143) | reverse complement strand
TCTTGATTCTCTTGTCAAATATTTGTTTTCGCGGATGTCTACTGCTCAAGATGGAACGCTATTTATGGAATACTCGTTCTTGGTACGGACCCATGTATTTATTTTGCGAGGAAGAGTATATCACTCCGAATTTGGCGAATAATTTCTTTATTTGTCGACAAGTACTAGTGGTTACCATTATTTTTCTCCGGTTTCTATTTTCTTCATGAATTTGGTAAATACTAACATTTAGCAAGTGGTATATATATATATATCTGCGTATTATTGGTTCGTCATAATAAATGAATTGTCATTTTTTTATAGTATTATTATATAATGTCATATAATCGTCAATATTCTATGTTCCCTAGTAAACCAATTCACTCTACTATGCCAATGGTTATTGGTAGAGTTCAATATGAAGAACCTCCTGCTCCTGCTCCTACTCCTACTCATGCTAAGGTAGAATCTAGGTACCCAGATGCTATCTATAAAAAAGGCGTTGTTACTGTTGTTAAGACTAAGATGGATGTATTCGATATTACTCATAATAATAAGGCTAGCATTCGTTTTATTTCAGTTAATCAACATGACTCAAACCCACGAGAGTATAAACCTAACTATAGTATAGAATACCACTACAATAATCCTACTGATATTACTCATAATAATAAGGCCAGTATTTGTTTTATAAAACCGAAATATTAACTTCTTATTAGTTATCTACATTTTTGTTAAAATTAAAAATTAACTATAATCATTTTATTATAGTTAATTTTTCATATTATTGCGCTATCTTATTGATATTTATACATTAAGAATAGACAAAGCTGAATTGGCATTATTAGCATTGACAAAGCCAAAACCATCGAATTGTCCTCCAGTGGCTGCATTATTTCTATTCAAAACCAACGCCTTGTCATGTGTCAAGGTAACTGTGAATGCATATGCTCCAAGACTACCTGTACCAGTTGAAGGCATATCTACTGCTTTTGTACTAATATCAAAGTCATCGGCGCTAGTACCTGCGACAAAACCCAGGGATGTAACAGCACCTGTTGAGAAACTTGCACCACCAGTATTACCTGTAATTGTCATATCAGGACCAGAGATTGTTACATTACTAATGGTTGGGTTAATAAAATATAATGCTGACACACTACTTGTACCAGTTATTGTAGGAGATGTATATTTACCATCATAATCGGTAGGAATACCAGTCAAAACCTTGGTAAAAGATACGTGGAAATCTGCGACTTTATAAGCACTTGCACCAGGACCAGTTAATCCAGTGGCTATTATTGGACCAGCACCTTGGGCGATAGTTTCAATGTATGTTTTGTAATCGGCATTTGCATTGTCAAATACTACAACATCGTAAGTGGAAGCAGTATAACCGAAATTATCATTATCAGATGCTACTTCGATTGTAGCAGGTGATTCTACTGCTCCACCGGTAATCGTAACTGTGGGAGCAATAGGGTCCTTGAATGCATGTAATGATTGTGTGCTTGTAACATTGTAGGTTACGATGGAACCACTTTGTACTGTTCCATTAGCATCAGGCAAGGAAAGTGTGAATGTTAAATCACCGTTTGTACCAGCAGCAATTGTAGCATAGTCCAGTGTGAAATCAGTATCCATGGCTACATCTATATTACTAGTTATTGTGATAGGAATGTCGGCATCAGCCATAATAGGATAACTTGCTGTTAATGTAGCAGCACCACCAATACCAGAATCAACACTGGTACCACCTGTGGCGGTATTGAATGTTTGTACACCATCAGAAGAAACGCTCACAATGGTAATGGCAGATAATGTTGGTAAAGTAATCTTGTAAACTGTTGTTGGAGTAGTATAAGTAGAACTAGTAACTACACCACTTGTTGTCTGTTCAATGCGAGCAACAATGTCAAGTTCGGTTACATCAGAACCGTTTTGGTCAGATGTGAACCAGGAATTAGGTATGTTTAAATTTCCAACAGATGCTGGAGCACCTGTAAAATTAGCAGGGGTACCGATTGCAAGAGTTGCTTGTTGTGTAGTGGCATCAGCATGAAATAAACCATTGGTTACAACACCAAAACGAACTAGAACGCTATCACCAGTTGTGGCATCAGCATCACTCCATGTGGCTGTCATGATGGCTGCATATGTATTATCTAAAGTAGTACCACTTGAAAAAAGTGTGTTTACTTCTACACCTGCTAATGCATTGGGAAGATTGTTAGGAACAACTGTATCAGTATCGGAAAATAATGAGTGTCCATTTGCATTGGAAGTACGAACTGCTACCTCGTAGGAACGACCATTAGTCAATGCCCCACTAACTGTAGCAACTGTTACAGAATGAATTTCAGCGTCACGACTAGTTATACTCGCAATAAGACCTGTAAATGTCTCAATACCAGCCTCGGTAGAATTGACTATGATATCACATATAGCTTTATCACCAGAAATTATAAGATCTATTGCACTTTCTGTAGTGAAATTTACTTGAATGTATCCATCTTGGGCAGATGTAGATGTGACAATAGGGGTTGTGGGAACTGCTTGATATGTTAAGACTGCTGCACCAGCTGCAGCACCACCAATTGTGGTTGCTGTGGCGAGAACTGATCCATCTGCCTTGACAGCTGTGGCAGACATAGACACAGCTGCGGTATAATCACCACTAGTAACATTTGATTGTGTATATATTCTGACTAATTCAGCAGTTGTTAGAATAATTGTTGCTTCATTATTTGTATACACAAAATCTCTGTAGATAAATTCATTATCATCTAGTGATGTAGTTGCCAAAAACACAGTACCAGTTGATGCATCGATACCTCCACTAGGAGTATGAACAAATTTAAGTGATATTCCTTCACCGGTAGGTTGAGTTACTGTCAAAGTTGCCATTATAATATGTAAAAATATTTTTTTTTAAACTTTAATTACCCTAAATTATATTATTTTAACGCGCAGTTACGAATATTAGTATGGTATTATTGTTTATATAATTCATTTCAGGTCTTTAATGACTATACTTAAAAATCTATAATATATATTATTATAGATTTTCTATATTATATTCTAGTTATGAATATCTATGTAAATAAATCTCTTTATTGTTTATTTACGAGACTTGCGTCCCTTCTTGGTAGACTTGCGTCCCTTCTTGGCAGACTTGCGGGCAGATTTACGGGCAGATTTACGGGCAGATTTACGGGCAGATTTACGGGCAGCCTTCATGGCAGATTTGCGAACAACTCTTCTTGTCATTGACATTTTATATACTATATATACAAAAAAATGTACAGTGATATACAAAAAATGTACAGTGATATACAAGAGAATATAACAATATCCTATCAAGACAATGATATATATATTTATTCAGTTCCACTTAATTACTCACAAAATATGAGTATCCTAAATAAAGTATTAGATTTTGTTCATTTGTATTCTATTATAACGCATGGTTACAAATTATTTATTATTTTGCTTTTGCTTTCTAACCAATGGTTTGATTTAGATATGTATTATTATTTTAGAAATTTATACTACCATGTACCGGCGCATCAGATGTAAATTCGCGACTAAACATACATGTATTTATGGTATGATTGGTGGTAAGATTGGTTGGGTATTTGAATGTTAATTCGTTCCCTCTTCTTCTGGGAACAACTCGTCAATTAAAGATGGCATGTCACTATCATCAACTCCACCATCATCACTATCATCACTATCTGGTCCAAATATATCATCCATATCTACAGTCAAATCGATCGGACCATTATTACCAGATACATCTACTATATTCATGAATTCTATATCAGTTACAGATATATTGTTGGCAATTGAGCTTAAATCGATATTTGGGTCAAATGTTGTGCTGTATGTTATTGATATATCTTGTTGGGACTGATGTTGGTCTTGGTCTTGGTATTGGTCTTGGTATTGGTCTTGGTATTGGTAGGTTGATGGCATAAACTGGTGAGGCATAAGCTGGTCGGGTATGATTTGAGTCGGGGAATGATTTCTTGTTGCTATATTTTCACTGTAGCTCTCGCCTAGATAGCGCTCTATTGGCCAATAGTATTCGTCGTCATTAATCAGATGAGCCCTACACATTGGACAATTGTTCTTTCTCATGACAGATTTTACAAAACATGATGAACAGAACTTGTGTCCACATTTGGTCGTACAATTGTCATTCACACCTAGTTCATCCATACATATTGGACATTCTGTTTGTTCGTCTAGCATGCTTGTCACTGCTTTTGCTTTTGCTGTCACTGCTTTTGCTTTTGCTGTTGTTGCTATTGCTTTTGTTGTTGCTATTGCAGTTCTTGTTGATGTTGATGTTGATTGCTTAGTGCGCTCTTCGTTTCTCATTCTCCATGTGCGCTTAAATGTATTTACATATTGAGACTTTGATAGTCCGGTGCGCAATCCAGTTAATGATGCTATTTTTTTTAGTGTTTTCAAGGATAAATTATGGAAATTTGGCTCTACATTGCTATCTAATAATTTATCCATATCGATGTCTTCCGGACAAGATGTTATGTTGTGTCCACTATTATGACAGTAAGAACACTTAGTCTGTGTCTTACTTGAGGTATTGGTAGTACTTGTCATGGAAATGGTAGCGATGGACATATTTTCTCTAAAATGAGTGGTTGATGATGTTTTGGTTCCTTCTCAAAGGACAAATAAAAAAACTTCAATTTTTATATGTTTTTCTTTTTCTTTTTCTTTTTCTTTTTCTTTGGATTAATTTTTTGTTTCATACTCGTTTTTTTAGATGGGCATTCTTACATATCATCATCTTCTTCATAATAACAATTACATTGAGCATGTCCATCCCATAGATTACCACAATATTCACATTCGATTAAGGTGTCATTCTGACTACACAAATCATAATGACATGACGAACATAATATATAATCGTTATATTGTGAATCACAAGACGATGTTGCTTTATCTATATCAATACTGTGACATATTTGGCATGTATCCTGTCTGCCGACGGCTTCGTTTGTTGTGTCCTGTCTGCCGACGGCTTCTGAATCTGTGTCTTGGTCCTGTCTGCCGACGGCTTCGTTTGTATCCTGTCTGCCGACGGCCTCGTTTGTTGTATCCTGTCTGCCGACGGCTTCGTTTGTTGTATCCTGTCTGCCGACGGCTTCGTTTGTTGTATCCTGTCTGCCGACGGCTTCGTTTGTTGTATCCTGTCTGCCGACGCCTTCTGAATCTGTGTCTTGGTCCTGTCTGCCGACGGCTTCTTCCTGATCCTGTTCTAGTTCCTCTACACAATCTGGTATACTTAATACCTGACCCATTTTAATTATTGTTTGCTTTGAACAATTAGAGTTATTCATGTTCAATTTTTTACTCATTCTTTCCATTACTCATTCTTTCCGTTACTCATTCTGTGGCTTCTTTTATGTATCGTTAGTATATATACAAATTATTATGAATGCTGTTACGAAAGCTCTTGTTGCGATATTCATAGGATCGTTAGTCGGATTTATTGGTGGGTTCCAAGGCATTGCTGGAGGGTTTTATATATCCATGCTCTTATTCGCATTCGGTATCGCAAAAACGGAACGCAGTGCTGCCGGTACTACTTTATTGGCAATTTTATGGCCTNTTTCTATCGGTGCCGTATACGAATATTGGAAAAGTGGTGACATTGATGTGACGGTTGCTCTCATTATAGCTGTTTGTTACACCATATTTGCATGGGTCGGAGCTAAAGCCAATGAAAAAGTCAGTGAAAAATATGTTGTATTAAGTTTAGCTGTTTTGATGCTTTTCACATCCTTCTATTTTTTCAATAAATATCGTCTGGTTGCCAGTGGCAAGGATAAGTAAAAAGAAGGAATGACAGAATGAGTGGAAGGAATATTGTAGGTATGAAGAGATCTTAAAATGAACGGTAGAGAGAAATTATTATCTCTCTTTACTTCATTCGGATTTCATTGGTCGGATGGCTAATGTTATCTACAAGAATTTAGCTATGATGATAATGTTTAAAAAGCAAAAACGGCTGTTGGATAAAAGCATACATGATTACCTTCACAAAGAGAATTATAAGGATAAATTTAATAAGGCACTTGTCAAATACGAAAAACCATATTCCGAAATTGAGACTATTAATAAAACATTGAAATCAAGATAGACAATAGAATCGTAGAGAGAAATTCAAGATTCGACGATTTAATTTAATTTAATTTAATTTAATTTAATACGATTGACCGATTGATTGTATATTTAACGAATTGTTTCATTAAATATGTGACTATAAATTATATAGTATTTAATATGCCAAGACGAAATAAAGATGGAGAGATATTGTTTGCCGACTATCCCGAATTTCGACCCAACTTGTCACCGAGAGAAATGTTTGAATTAGGCAGTTTTGGAGGCACTTATTGGCGTCCTATTTATTCTTCTGTTACAGGTAAAAATTACAAGAACCAACATAAGAAATATCCCAAGGCATGGTGGAAAGGGATACCCGATTCATGGCTCACAACCGAATGGGATGATTACGATAAAAATATTAACAAATATGGTGTTAAAGTGGGAACCACACTTGAGTTTTGGGAAGAGAAGGACTGGATCACAAAGTATCAGCCCTATGGTTGGGTTCAATGGTATTGTGATTTCTACAACGGTAAGCGCGGACCCGATGATGAACGCCAAGTTGATCGATGGCTTAAAACAGGAGGTCCTAGAAGTCGGTTTCGCAGAATGTTGATAAACCTCATTCACAAGAAGAAGACGAGTTACGACGATTTCGAGGTCAGTCCTAAGGTTCGTCAAACATTACAACATTGGGGATATCAGTTAACAAAGAAAGATAGTGTTGATTGAATTGTTCATAGATTTATAGATTGAAATGAAGTTGTAGAGAGAAATTCGAAATAAAAGGATTCGGTGATGTTGGTAATATAATTATAAATTGGTTGGGTTTATAATTATAATAAGGGTTTGATTGCTTGATTGCTTAATTGCTTAATTGCTTAATTGCTTAATTATTATTTAATTATTATTTAATTTGTGCTTATTTGAGCTCGTGTTGGCTGTGCTATCGTTATATTTTGAAATAGATTATCGAGTTCATCCATTGTTTGTCTATTCGTGTTTCGTTTGGCGATAGTGTTTTTTTTCAGGATTTGTGATGCTTTATATGGGTTTCCTTTTTCTGATGGCTTTGGGTCTCTTCGTGTTCTTGCACCTCCTCTTTTTCTTTTTGTTGCTCTTTTTGTTGCTCTTTTTGTTGCTCTTTTTGTTGCTCTTTTTGTTGCTCTTTTTGTTGCTCTTTTTCCGCCAAGAAATGTCCCTATTTCATTTTCCAGGTCCTTAGGCATACGCTGTCTTCCAACATTTCTTTCTACTGGTTTATCACGAATTACTATTTCCAGATTTTTCCTATCTTGTTGTCTTTCCAAATGTCGTTTTAATAATTGTTGTATTTTTTCTGTGCAATCAGTTTTAATTGCGATTTGTAATGCCGTCTCACCATTATCATTCATCGCATTCGCATCAGCTCCAGAAGACAATAACATCTTCACTATTTCTGTTATCTTGTGTTCAACCTGATACCATGGCAAATCAATATCTGTATCACAATTAACTGATTCCATAAGAGCAGTATTACCATCATTATCTTTCGCATTCGCATCAGCTCCATCCTTCAACAATTCGTTTACAAGTATTGTGTCCCTACTACTAACTGCTATAATGAGTGAATCATTCATCTTTTTTTGTTCTTGTTTATCCACATCACCACCTCTTTTTATTCTTTTCTTTGTCTTCTTTGCCTTCTTTGCCTTCTTTGCCTTCTTTGCCTTCTTTGCCTTCTTTCCACCGCTCATATCTTTATCTGGAAATATTTTATCAACGATGACATCCAATTGTTTTTTATCTTTGTGATTATTATTACCGGTGTAAACGCGATTAATTATTTTATTAAGCATATCTACAAATTCGAACTTTATATTTGGATACTCATTAAGCATAGTAGTATCTTGTTTTAAATTTCCCTCAAACTCTTTTATTTTGTCCTCCTTTTCCTTTTCATTTGATGAGTCCTTAATTTCCTTTATTACTTTTGAAATATCTTCTAGACGCACATTTATATTACTCATTTATATATTCATTGTATATTAATTTTACNCAGAATGAGATTTATATTTCGTGATGTATAGGGGACTCGTTTTTTTCTTCGATTGTAACTGGGTCATCGCTACAACCTTCGGCACAACATTCACCCCAACATTCACCACAACATAAAAATGCTAATGTAAAGAGTACGACCACAATAATAATTATTTCATATAACATTATTATTATACTAGCACTGTCTTTACTTTGTTTAAAAAACATTTAATATCATTATCATATCAGTGGCATTACTTTCCGACCAAGCCAATTCCTGTGAAAAAAATTGAAGATTGTTGTCTAAACACAGTCTAAGCAACCCAAATACAAACTTTAGTAGTTTTAAAAATTTAACATAAATTTAATAATATGCCATCCCTCATTAATAGCATGAATGTTCGTGTTCGCCACAACAAGATAGTAGATCGTAGCCAAGCACCAATTGAAGATTACGACGATCGCCGTAAGACATTCGATGGGAACATTATGATATCATTGCCGGCTAATGGTAAGTGTCCATTTTGCGATTGGAAGTGTAAGAGCATGAAGGGTAGTACCTGGGCCATGCATATGAGTCGCAAACATACAATTGAACTTGGTCGTGCGGTTGACCCATATAAGTGTAGTCAATGTGAGAAGAAATTTTGTAGTCGCAGTCACCTCAATCACCATGTAGCCAACCACCACGAGGTTATTCTTCAAAAGTGTCCTGATATTGAGTGTTGTTATCGGGGGAAGAATAGGGCTAGTGTGGTAACTCACTATATGCGTAAACACATGAAGGAGATAATCGATCGTTGTGAGGCAGTCGATGGGTGTGTGAGTTGTGATCGTAGTGGGACTGTTTCTGTGTATCACATGGGAGTATGTAATCCTTGTAGTCCATTTTCAAAATAATTTAAAACCAAATAAAAAATAGGGGTAAATCCTCTGTTTTTTATTTTCATTTATCCAACGGTGTCTTTTCGAGTTCGATTTGTGTAGCCTTCGATACCATAGGACCAGATACCCTGTGACCAGATACCATAGGACCAGATACCATAGGACCAGATACCATAGGACCAGATACCATAGGACCAGATACCATAGGACCAGATACCATAGGACCAGATACC
>JGI26244J51143_1001143_pt1 | contig 9364 bp, 6 predicted proteins | sample SaaInlV_150m_DNA_6_FD_51143 | JGI IMG/M metagenome (IMG submission 51143) | reverse complement strand
AAATTTTATTTGCAGATTTAAAGCTTCCGGTACCCTTAAAGTAAGTGACTTTGTTTTTCTTGAATAAAAATTCTACACCCTTAGTTAAAATTGTTACTGCTTTGTCCTTGTTTTGCATCATTTTTTGAAGNTTAAGCTTTACCTCACCCACCTCTATGCCAAGTTTAGAAAAATTTTGCGCCTTATGATAATTTTCAGAAATATTTAACAAGTTTTTAGAAGGTATGCACCCAACATTTAAACAGGTTCCACCTAATGAACCTCTTGATTCTATACATGCAGTTTTAAGTCCTAATTGTGCTAATCTTATCGCACACACATAGCCTCCTGGACCACCACCTATTACTACTGCTTGAAATTTATCTGACATTTAAATATTTAAAAATAACCTTCTTGGATCCTCTAAATTTTCTTTAACCATTTTTAAGAATGATACTGACTCTTTTCCATCTATAATTCTGTGATCATAAGATAAGGCAAGATACATAATAGGTCTAATTTTAATCTCACCATCAACTACCATTGGTCTTTCGACTATATTATGCATACCTAATACACCAGATTGAGGTAAGTTTAATATTGGNGTAGATAACATTGAACCATACACTCCACCATTACTAATTGTAAAAGTTCCACCCTGAAGGTCTTCTATGGTTATTTTTCCATCTCTCGCTTTTTCAGAAATAGTTTTAATATTTTTTTCAATATCAGCAAATGACAATTGATCTGCATCCCTTAATACTGGTACTACTAATCCTTTTTCAGTTCCTACTGCAAAACTCATATTATAATAATTTTTATAAATAATTTCATCTCCATCAATTTCAGCATTAACTGATGGATACATTTTTAGTGCAGCAACACATGCTTTTACAAAAAATGACATGAACCCTAATTTAATTCCGTATCTGCTTTGGAAATCTTCCTGGTTCTCTTTTCTCATTTCCATTATGCCAGTCATATCAACTTCATTGAAAGTTGTTAATAATGCTGCATTTTCTTGTGCTTGTTTTAATCTTTTTGCAATTGTTTGTCTAAGCCTAGACATTTTAATTCTCTCTTCTTGACCNTATTTAATTTTTCTTTCTGATGGTTGAGGGTTCTCTCCCATCATACTAATTAGGTCACCTTTAAGAACTCTACCCTCTTTACCAGAGCCACTAACTTTTTTTAAATCAATTTTATTTTCAACTACAATTTTTCTTACTGCTGGTGAAAGTATTTCATTATTATTATTTGAAGAATTAGTTTTCTCCTCTTTAACCTCATTGGTTAATACCAATGGCTCNTCCTCTTCNGGTTCTTTAANAACTTTAGGAGCTTCTTTTTTAATTTCTAAATTAACTACATTATTTTCTGTTTTCTTAGGTTCAATTTTTGTAATTATCTTTTTTTCAGATGGTTGAGCTCCATTTTGACTTATCATACCAAGAAGAGCACCTACTTCGACTGTTTCTCCATCTTTAGAATTTATTTCGGACAAAACCCCATCAATTGGAGATGGTACTTCTAAATTAACTTTATCAGTTTCTAATTCTACAATTGCCTCATCAGCTACCACTGTATCGCCTTCTTTCTTAAGCCACTTAGCAACTGTCGCTTCAGTAATGCTTTCTCCAAGAACTGGTACTAAAATTTTTTCNCTCATTTTTATTCAAAAACCTTTNTTAATAATTTCTTGCTGTTGTGAAATATGTCTTTTTGCAAACCCTGTTGCAGGAGATGCGTCTGGACTTCTTCCTATATAAGAAATTTCCTTATTATTAGCGTTAATAGTTTCTAATGTCCATTGTATATAGTCCCTTACAGAAAACCATGCTCCCATATTTTTTGGTTCTTCCTGGCACCAATAAAATTTAGCATTTTTTGCATACTTTTTGATTTCTCTAACTAAACTTTTTACCGGAAAAGGATAAAGTTGTTCAATTCTGTACAATACTACATCGTCTTTCTTAAGTTTTTCTCTTGCTTCTAGTAGATCAAAATAAACTTTTCCTGAACATAAAATTACTTTTTTAATTTTTGAGCTTTCTTTTAATTTTATAAATCCATTTTCTTCATCTAGTGCGTGATCCCATAAGATTCTGTGAAAAAAAGTATCTTTATTAAAGTCTTCTATATTGGAAACACAATATTTATTTCTTAACAAAGATTTTGGTGTCATAATTATTAGAGGTTTTCTAAACTCTCTATGCATTTGACGTCTCAAAGCATGGTAATAATTTGCAGGTGTTGTGCAATTCAATACTTGTAAGTTATCATTTGCGCATAGTTGTAAAAATCTTTCTAGTCTTGCTGAAGAGTGTTCTGGTCCTTGGCCTTCATATCCATGAGGTAAAAGCATTACTAGCCCAGATGCTCTAGTCCATTTTCTTTCTCCTGATGCAATAAACTGATCAATAACTACTTGTGCTCCATTTGCAAAATCTCCAAATTGTGCTTCCCAAATAGTTAAAGTATTAGGTTCAACTAAACTATATCCATACTCAAAACCTAAAACTGCTAATTCTGATAAAAAACTATCAACTATTTCGTATCTCATTTGATTTTTTGAAATATTATTTAAAGGTATATATCTAGAGTTGTCTTCTTGATTCCTCAAAACTGAATGTCTTTGACTAAATGTTCCTCTACCAGAATCTTGTCCAACTAATCTTACTGGATAACCTTCTTCTAACAATGATCCAAATGCTAGTGCTTCAGCGGTTGACCAGTCAATACCTTTTCCATTAGATACCGATGCTTTCCTAGCATCTAAAATTTTAACAATAGTTTTATGTAATTTTAATTTTTCTGGAGTTGCATTAATTTTTTCAGAAATTTCTAAAAGTTTTTGTTGATCATAGCCACTTACACCTCTTTTATCTTTTCCTTTTTCTGGTTTATATCTTGACCATGTTCCCTCATACCATTCTATTTTTGGTTTATAGTCTTTTGCATTTTTATATTGATCATCAAGCAAATTTTTAAAATCTGTTTTAAATTTACTTAACTCACTTTCTGAAAGTGTATTTTCATTTACTAATTTTTTCCCATACAGCTCAACTGGTGTNGGGTGAGACCTAATNTTTTTATACATCAATGGCTGTGTAAAAGAAGGTTCGTCTCCTTCATTATGTCCGAATCTTCTATAACAGATTAAATCAACCACTACGTCTCTATTAAATTTTAATCTAAATTCTGTTGCAATCCTTGTTGCATAAACAACTGCTTCTGGATCATCTCCATTCACATGAAGTATTGGAGCGTCTACCATTTTTGCAACATCAGATGGATATGGTGATGACCTTGCAAANCTTGGGCTTGTAGTAAAGCCTATTTGATTATTAACAATAATATGAATTGTNCCACCTGTNTTATGGCCTGGTAAACCAGACATGGCAAAACATTCAGCCACAACTCCTTGTCCAGCAAAGGCTGCATCTCCATGTATCAGAATTGGTATAACTTTATTTCTTTCTTTATCTTTGTGAAAAAATTGTTTTGCTCGAGTTTGTCCNAGTACCACAGGATTGACTGCNTCTAAATGTGAAGGGTTATCTGTAAGACTAACATGCACAGAATTGCCATCAAACTCTCTATTTGATGATGCCCCTAGATGGTATTTTACATCTCCCGCACCTTCTTCCCCTGATGTTTGAATATCTCCTGCAAATTCATTAAATATTCTTTTGTAAGATTTTTGTAATACATTTGCTAATACATTGAGTCTTCCTCGATGAGACATACCAATTTTNACTTCTTTAACTTCAGCTTGCCCACCAATTTTAATTATTTGTTCTAGCGCAGGTATTAAACCTTCTCCCCCATCTAAACCAAATCTTTTTGTNCCCACATATTTTTTATGTAAAAATTTTTCAAAACCTTCTGCTTGAATTAGTTTCATTAAAATAGCTTCTTTACCATTTTTNGTAAATTGAAGAGAGTTCTCATCTTGCTCAATTCTATCTCTAAGCCATTTTCTTTCTGTTGGGTTTGATATNTGCATATATTCATAACCAATTGGACCACAGTAAGTTTTATTTAGGAAATTTAATATTTCTTTTATAGNAGAGTGTTCTTTATTAATTACNCCATCTAANTAAATTTTCTCATCATAATTTTCTTTTTTAAATCCATAATGCTCAGGATGAAGTTCATCTAGATATTCTGTTTCCATCATTCCTAGAGGATCAAGCTTAGCTAATAAATGTCCTCTTTGTCTATATGCTCTAATTAACGCAACAGCTCTAATTGAGTTAATATTGCTTTTGACTAAATCTTTTGAATTAACTTTTGCAATGTTGCCTTCATTAGAAAGTTTTTTTTCACCTTCTTCAGTCCTTTTTTCAACTTCATCAATATCAATTTTTTTTTTTATANTCCATGATGGACCATTAATTTCTTTGGCAATCATACTTAAATCTTCACTCATACCCTCAAAATAATTTTNCCAGCTTTCAGGAAGATCTTTGTCTTTATTTATAAACTTTAAATACATTTGCTCTATAAATGCACTGTTAGACTTNCTAAGAAATGAAGTTTTTTCGAATTCGAGATTTTTTGATGATGACATCTATTCTATTGATATAATATCAGATAAATAATTTTCAATTAGATAATTTATTAAATAATGTTTTGCCAAGTTCTGATGGTGATTTTGCAATTGTAATTCCACATTCTTCCATTTTTTTAATCTTATCCTCTGCTCCACCCTTACCACCTGAAATAATAGCTCCTGCATGACCCATTGTTCTTCCGGGAGGTGCTGTTATTCCAGCTACAAATCCAACCATAGGCTTTTTTATTTTGTGGTTTTTAACAAATTCAGCTGCTTCTTCTTCTGCAGAACCACCAATTTCACCAATCATAAGAATAGATTCTGTCTCAGCATCATTTAAAAATAAATCTAAACAATCAATAAAGTTTGTTCCATTTATTGGATCTCCACCAATACCTATACAAGTAGATTGTCCTAATCCGTTTTCAGTTGTTTGTGCAACTGCCTCATAAGTTAAAGTTCCAGATCTTGAAACAATTCCAACAGAACCTTTCTTGTGAATATTTCCAGGCATAATTCCAATCTTACATTCATCAGGAGTAATTATTCCTGGACAATTAGGTCCTATCAATCTGCTTTTTGAATTATTTAGCTTTTGTTTTACACGAAGCATATCTTGAATTGGTACACCTTCGGTAATACAAACTATAAGCTCAATGGATGCATCAATTGCTTCTATAATAGCTGCCGCTGCAAATTTTGCTGGCACATAAATCATAGTTGCATCAGCGCCAACTTCTTGTTTTGCTTCAGCTACAGTATTAAATACTGGACGGTCAAGATGTTTTTGTCCTCCCTTTTTTGGAGTAACTCCACCCACAAGATTAGTTCCATATTTTAATGCTTGTTCTGAATGAAAAGTTCCATGTGTACCTGTAAAACCTTGGCATATAACTTTTGTATTTTTATNAATTAAAACTGACATTCTATTTTATAGCCTNNACTATTTTTTNTGCAGCATCATCNAAATTTTCTGCTGAAATTAATTTTAATCCTGAATTATCTAAAATTTCTTTTCCTTCTTTAAAGTTTGTTCCTGCAAGTCTAACTACTAATGGAACACTTATATTTATTTCTTTGGCAGCATCAACAACACCTTGAGCAAGGACATCACATCTCATAATTCCCCCAAAAATGTTTATTAATATGCCTTTAACATTTTTGTCCGAAAGAATAATCTTAAGAGCAGCTGAAACTTTTTCTTTTGAAGCTCCTCCTCCAACATCTAAAAAATTTGCTGGCTCTTCACCATATAATTTAATTATATCCATTGTTGCCATTGCAAGACCTGCTCCATTGACCATGCAGCCAATGCTTCCATCTAGCTTTATGTAAGCAAGATCGTGTTTACTCGCATCTATTTCTGTGGGATCTTCTTCATTTAAATCCCTAAGCTCGATTATTTCAGGATGTCTAAATAAAGCATTAGAGTCAAAATTAACTTTTGCATCTAAACAAATTATTTTTTTTTCTTTAGTTAATATTAGTGGGTTAACTTCAACCATGTTGGCGTCTGTGCCTAAAAACATTTTATATACTGATTTTATCAGCGCTATTGCTTGTTTTTTTGCATCATCTGCTAAAGCATAAATTGCAATTATTTTTTCACAGTCAGCATCAGAAATTTCATCAGTAATATCTATTTTAGTTGTTATAATTTTTTCTGGAGTTTTTTCTGCAACTTCTTCAATGTCCATTCCACCTTGATCGCTGGATATAAATACTATTTTTGAACTTGCTCTATCTACTAAACAAGATAAATAAAATTCTTTATCAATATTAGAGGACTCTTCTACATATAATCTTTTTACTTCTCTTCCTGCTGGGCCAGTTTGATGTGTTACGAGTGTTTTTCCAAGCAATTCTTTTGCAGCAACACTTAATTCATCAATTGTGTTTAAAATTTTTACACCTCCAGCTTTACCTCGTCCACCAGCATGAATTTGTGCTTTTAAAACAAATTTTTCTGTTTTTAATGATTTTGCTTTTTCAATCAACTCATCAACTGTAAAAGCAAAAACTCCTTCAGGAACTACCGCTCCATATTTTTTTAAAATTTGCTTGGCCTGGTGTTCGTGAATATTCATTATTTAGAAAGATCTGGATCTATTTTAGATGCAGCTTCCCATAATGCTTTCACAGCATCTATAGAGTGCATAAATTCTTTTTTTTCTTTTTCATCTAAATCTATTTGCTCTATTTTTTCAACACCATCTTTACCAATTATTACTGGTACACCAGCATAAACATTACTAACTCCATATTCACCATTTAAATGAACTGCACATGGAAGTAATTTTTTTTCATCTTTTAAATATGCTTCTGCCATTTGTACACCTGAAGCTGCTGGTGCATAAAATGCAGAACCTTTTTCTAGATATTTAACAATCTCAGCTCCTCCATCTCTAGTTCTTTGATTAATTTCTTCTAACCTTTCTGGAGATATTTTTCCTTCTTTAACTAAGTCTAATAATGGTTTACCTGAAACTTTTGTAAATCTTGGTAGGGGAACCATTGTGTCTCCATGACCTCCCATAACCATTGCTTCAATTTCTTTTACCGGAACATTAAGCTCTAGAGATAAAAATAATTTAAATCTTGAGCTGTCCAAAATTCCTGCCATTCCAACTACTTTATTTGCTGGTAAGCCTGAAAATTTTTGAAAGGCCATCACCATAACGTCTAGTGGATTTGTAATGCATATTACAAATGCATTGGGTGCATTTTTTTTAATACCCTCTGCTACTTGTTTAATAATTTTTAAATTAATACCTAATAAATCATCTCTGCTCATTCCTGGTTTTCTTGGAACTCCTGCAGTGATTATTATTACATCTGAATCTTTTATATCTTCATAATTGTCTGTACCTGAAAATTTTACATTAAAACCATCAACAGAGGAAGATTGAGCTATGTCTAGAGCTTTTCCTTTAGCTATACCACTTGCAACATCAAAAAGTACCACCTCATCAGCTACTTCTTTAGTTCCTATTAAGTGAGCAAGAGTGCCCCCAATTTGACCTGCTCCTATTAAAGATATTTTTTTCATTTCTCTCCTTATTTCATTGTTGGCATGACAAATTCTGCATTAGATCTTATTCCAGAAGGCCATCTTGATGTTACTGTTTTAAGCTTTGTATAAAATTTAATTCCTTCAGCTCCGTGCATTGCACTATCTCCAAATAATGATCTTTTCCATCCACCAAAACTATGGAATGCCATTGGTACAGGTATTGGAACATTAATTCCAACCATACCAACTTGAATTTTACTAGCAAACGTTCTTCCAGCATCACCATCTCTTGTATAAATGCTTACTCCATTACCATACTCATGGTCGTTAATTAACTTTGTTGCTTCTTCAAAAGTTTTAACTCTTATGACTGATAAAACAGGTCCAAATATTTCTTCTTTATAAATTCTCATATCCTTTTTAACGTGATCAAATAAACAACCCCCTATAAAAAAACCATTTTCATATCCTTGAAGTTTTATATTTCTTCCATCAACAACTAATTTAGCACCTTCTTCAACTCCAAGATCAACATAACTTTTTACTTTTTCTAAATGTTCTTTGGTAACTAGTGGACCCATCTCAGATGTTTTATCCATACCAGGTCCTACTTTTAATGCTTCAGCTTTTTTTGATAAACGAGCAACTAGCTCATCACCTATATCTCCTACAGCTACTGCTACTGATTGTGCCATACATCTCTCTCCTGCAGACCCATATGCAGCACCCATTAATCCATTTACCGCACCATCAAGGTCACAGTCAGGCATTACAACTAAATGATTTTTTGCACCACCTAAAGCTTGAACCCTTTTTTCATTTTTTGCAGAGTTTTCATAAATATATTTTGCAATTGGTGTTGAGCCTACAAAGCTTACAGCTTTGACATCTTTGTTTGTTAAAATTGCATCAACAGCTTCTTTATCTCCATTAACAACATTAAAAACACCATCTGGTAGTCCTGCTTCTGTTAGCAATTCTGCTAATCTTAGTGGGCAAGATGGATCTTTTTCTGACGGTTTTAAAATAAATGTATTTCCACATGCAATAGCAATAGGAAACATCCACATTGGCACCATTGCAGGAAAATTAAAAGGTGTAATTCCAGCAACAACTCCAAGTGGTTGTCGCATAGACCAACTATCTACATTTGTTCCTACATTTTCTGAAAATTCTCCTTTAAGTAAATGTGGAATCCCACACGCAAATTCAACAACTTCTAGTCCTCTTGTTAAAGAACCTTTGGCATCTTCATAAACTTTCCCATGCTCTGAAACTATTAACTTTGTAAGTTCATCGGCATTTTTTTCTATTAACTCTTTAAATTTAAACATTACCCTTGCTCTTTGAAGTGAAGGTTTTAAAGACCAAGTTTCAAAAGCTTTTTGAGCTACTTCTACAGCTTTATCTAGATCAGTTTTACTGGCTAATCTTACCTCAGACTCTTGTTCACCAGTTGCTGGATTAAAAACTTTACTTTTTCTGTCAGAAGAGCCTGAAATTAGCTTTCCGCCAACAAAATGTTCTAATAAATTCATGAATGGTGTTATTTAAAGGGGTAATTAGCTTGTTGCAAGCATTTTTTTCAATTCAGCTATAGCTTTTGCTGGATTTAATCCCTTTGGACAAGCATTAGTACAATTCATAATAGTATGACATCTATAAAGTTTAAGCTCATCAGCTACTTTTTTTAATCTCTCTTTTTTTTCATCATCTCTACTATCAACTATCCATCTATAAGCCTGAAGTAAAACTGCAGGACCTAAATATTTATCACCATTCCACCAATAACTTGGACAAGATGTTGAGCA
>JGI26244J51143_1001134_pt1 | contig 9413 bp, 10 predicted proteins | sample SaaInlV_150m_DNA_6_FD_51143 | JGI IMG/M metagenome (IMG submission 51143) | reverse complement strand
GCAATTATCTCAATAGTTGCAATTTCTGCAAAATCAAGACTTAGCATCGTTCCAAGATACTAAAATTACAACTTTTTTTCATTTTTTATTTTTCATAGTAAAAGTGATATAGAAATTTGTATTTCAAAGATTATGAAGATAACATTATTTTATACTTTAATCATTCTAGGAGTAATTTCTATCGGAACTGCTTATGCAGAAGGATCTTTAATTTCAGTACAAACAGACGACAATAACTACAGTGAGAAAGATACAATCATTATTTCAGGAGAAATAGCCACAATTATAGGAGATACACAAGTTACCATGCAATTATTTCAAGGGGCAAATTTAATTGAAATAGCACAAATCAAAGTCTCACAGGATGGTAATTATTCTCATAGAATAAATGCAGAAGGCCCATTATGGACAAACCAAGGGACGTACATGGTCAAAGTGACATACGGCGAAGCCAATGTGGCTGAAACATTATTTGAATATACCCCAGAATCNGAAATAATTGAAACGACAAAAGAATTTGAAGTAGATGCAGGAGANACTGGAACATTTGATATAAAATACACCATTAGCGGAGGAACAGTTGAGGACATAGAAGTAGAATCGGAGAATTTTGGATTATTAGTAAAAATCAATTCATTGCAGGATGGAAAAATTATTCTAGAATTACCAAGGGAATCAATAGATGCTGAAAAACAAAATGGCGAAGATGAAAAGTTCATAATTTTGATAAATGATGTTCAAACAGAATACGAAGAAGTGCAATCAGGTTCAACAGTTAGAACGATAGGAATTAATTTTGAAAAAGGGGACTCAAAAATTCAAGTTATTGGAACTTATGTGATTCCCGAGTTTGGAACAATAGTAATGATAATTTTGACAATAGGAATATTGGCATCAATTTTACTAACTAAAAATAAATTTCAAATTAGAATTTAATTTTTAGAAGTAAAGGAATACTTTTCTTTGAATGGAGAGACAGCACGAAGTTCTGCAACAACTTTTTTAAGAATGTCAACTGTTTCTTTAATTTCATTTTCAGTATTAAAAATTCCAACAGTTAATCTCAACGAACCAGTAATTTGCTCAAGAGAAAACCCCATAGACTCTAAAACATGNGAAGATTTCTGAGTGTTGACAGAACATGCCGAACCCGTAGAAGCAGCAATGCCATATTCATCAAGTTTTATTATAAGATCCTCACCATTAACTCCAAGAAAAGTGAAATGGGCATTGTTAGATAAACGAAATTCGGAATGGCCATTGAAGGTAGTTTCTGGAATTTGATCCAAGACTCTCTCAACTAATAATGTCTGTAGTTTTTTTACATACAAAATATTTTTTGATAAATTATTTTGAGCAATTTCACATGCTTGACCAAATCCCACAATGCTTGCAACATTTTCAGTACCAGATCTTAATCTAAACTCTTGTCCGCCTCCCAAAATAAGGGGATTAATTTTTACATCATTTTTGATATATAATGCACCGATTCCTTTGGGCCCATGAAGCTTATGAGATGAAATAGATAGTAAATCTACGCCTAATTCAGATACGTCAACAGGAAGTTTACCTACCGCTTGAACGGCATCAGTATGAAAAAGAATATTATGTTTATGGCATATTTTACCAATTTCAACAATAGGTTGAATTGTACCAACTTCATTATTTCCAAACATTATGGAAACAAGACGTGTATTTTCAGAGATGATATTTTTCAAATCAGATAAATCAATCATCCCAGACTTATCCACAGGAAGATAATCAACTTGGAATCCATTTGAAACCAATTTCTTGCATGGCTCTAAAATCGCATCATGCTCAATAGAAGAAGTAATAATTTGGCCAGAGGAAAATTGCGAAGAAATTCCCATCAATACAGTATTGTTGGATTCAGTCCCACCAGAAGTAATCAGAATTTCTGCAGGATCGGCATTAATTAAAGACGCAATTTGTTTTCGTGCTTTATGAATTGCTTTACGGGTTAATCGGCCATAACGATGTATGGATGACGGATTTCCATATTGTTCCTTTAGATAAGGTAACATTGAATTTAAAACATCCTCATGAATCTGAGTTGATGCGGCATTATCAAGATAAATCAATTTGAAATCACATTAATTTTTCCAGGTTTATACCCATCCTTATCAACTTCAACAGAAGAGAATCCAATTAATTTTAATTTTTCAGTAATTTGATTCATGACATGTTCATCAAATACAGAAATCATTTCTTTGTTAACTTCGATCTTTGCAGAACCGTCAAAATCTCGAACTCTAACTTGTTTAACATTAGTAAGTTGTTTTACAATGGTTTCTCCAAATTCAATTCGAGTTAATTTTTCAGCAGTAACTCTTTGACCCCAAGGAATGCGAGATGCTAGACAGGAATTTGAAGGTCTGTCATATACAGATAATTCAACAGATTTTGCGATATCTCGAACATCTGATTTTAAAAAGTTGGTTTCTACAAGAGGACTTCGTATACCATTTTCCCTAAGAGCCTGAATTCCGGGCCTATAATCACCCAAATCATCAAGATTAGTACCATCAACAATAATTTTTACATCATGTTTTTTGGCCAATCCAATTAAATGATCACCTAATTCCATCCTACAATGAAAACATCGATTGGAGTCATTTTTTACAAATTTCTCGTTTTCAAGTTCACTATAATCTAAAAGAATTTGCTCAATGCCTATTTCTGAACATACTTGTTTTGCTGAAAGTAGTTCATCTTCAGACAAAGTTTTGTAATCAGCAGTAACTGCAATAGCAGAACATCCCAATGCCTGAAAAGCAGCATATGCAACAACAGCACTGTCAACTCCCCCAGACAGTGCAATCATCACCTTGTCTTTATCTTCAAACCAACTAATCAAATCATTTAATTTATTCATAATAGACCCTCATTCTTTTCAATCTCTTTTCTCAAAAATGATTCGATGTCAACTATGGGTCTATCTAATGCATTTGACATATTTTTTAAATCATCAAATTCTATTTTAAAATGAATTTTTCCTTTATGTGATGATTTTTTATAATTTACTTCAAAGGACTTGCCATCAAAAGTTAGTGAGAAACTATGATTTGTTCTAGGAACAATAAAACGATTAGAATTTGAAATTCTAATACCCAAAGTACCAGTTTCGGATACTAGAGTGTCAACTATTGGGTCTACTTTAACATCATCACAGATTACGCGAACAAGGTTTGTTGGCCTTCCTTTTTTTGTAATTCCAGGATAAATGGAGACATCTTTTGCACCTTTATCCATAATTTTTTCAATTAAATGTCCCAATATTTCACCTGAAACATCATCAACATTTGTTTCAAGAATTTTTACTGAATCCGTTTCAACATTATTTTCATGACCTTGAATAATTTTCAGTACATTAGAAAAACCCTTAAAATCCTTTTTACCTGCACCATAACCAATTGAATTTACATTCATTGAAGGGTAATATGAGACTGGATTATTAGTCAGATTTACCAAAATACATGCACCAGTAGGAGTTGTCAACTCCTCTTTTGAATTGTTTCCCTGAATATTCAAATTAGAATTTTTAAAAATCTGAAGAACGGCACTTGCAGGATTGGACATTGTACCATGTGAAAAACTAACAGTTCCACCTCCAACGGAAATAGGTAAACAAACAATTTTTTCTTCAAAGAATTTTAGATTGTCCAATGCGATGGTTATTCCTACAATATCCACCAGAGTGTCTATACTGGAAGCTTCATGAAAATGAACTGTATCCTCAGAAACACCGTGAATTTTAGATTCTGAAGAAATTAAAGTGTCAATGCATGACTCGGCAAAGATTTTTGCTTTTATCGAAAGGCTTAATTCATCAACGGAATCTAAAATAGCTTTTTTAATTTCAATGCCCTTCCTTGCAGAAACATCCTCATCGATTTCTAAAATCAATTCAGTGGATTCAATTCCACGTTTTTGTATTTTCTGAAAATCTATTTTTTTGATAGTAGAACCTGGAAGAAATTTTTGGGATTTTGCAATTCCCTCAATGATTTTATTTTTATCTGCACCTAAATTCACTAAAGATGACAGTAGCATATCTCCAGATATACCTGCAATTTGAGGATCAATTACAATAACCATGATTAAAAAATATCAAAAATGCTTATAAATTCGCCTAATATTCAATCAATTTCATTAGATTTATAATTTCAAAATTAACTGTAATTTTTATGATTACGATTATTGGTTCTGGCAAAGTAGGCGGAGATGCAGCATTATTCTCAGCACTCAAGAAATTAGATGATCAAATTTTACTACTTGATGTTGCTAAAGGCTTACCACAAGGTGAAGCCATGGATATCAACCACATGCTATCTGAACAAGGAATTGATGTAGAAGTAAAAGGTTCAAATGATTATGAGGACATTAGGGGATCAAATATCGTCGTGGTAGTAGCAGGTTCTGCTAGAAAACCAGGAATGACAAGAATGGACTTGCTAAAAATTAATGCTTCAATTGTAAAAAGTGTAACAGAAAATATAAAAAAATATGCAGATGATTCCATCATAATTCCAGTTTCAAATCCATTGGATCCAATGGCATACATAACTCAAAAAGTATCAGGGTTTGATAGAAGCAGAGTATTTGGAATGGGTGGTATGTTAGATTTATCAAGATTTAGACAATTTATCCATGAATCCACAGGTCACTCTAGAGATTCCATTAGAGGATTAGTAATTGGTGAACATGGAGAAAATATGCTCCCATTGCCAAGATTTTCATCAGTATCAGGAATTCCATTATCAACATTTTTGCCAAAAGAAAAACTAGATGAGATTGTTCTAAATACAAAACAAGTTGCAGCAAAAGTGATTGAACTTAAGGGTGCCACAGTACATGCACCAGGAAATGCAATATCAGCAATCATCGAAACGGTTGTCAGAGATAGAAAACAAGTGATTCCAGTTGCAACATATCTTGATGGCGAATACGGTCACTCTGATGTCACAATAGGAGTACCTGCAGTTATTGGAAAGAAGGGAGTAGAAAAAATTATAGAATTAGACCTAAATGATGAAGAGAGACAGATATTTGATAAAGGCGTTGCAAATGTTAAAGATGCAATATCAGGTATTGAAATCTAATCCTTTTATTATTCAAACAAAGAAAGAAGTTTATTGAAAATTAATGAAATTTTAGAATCAGTGAAGTCTGGAAAAATTTCTACGGTTACTGCAAAAAAGCTTCTCACATTATACTCTATTGAAGAAGTAGAAAATTTTGCAAAAATTGATATCAATAGAAGTAAGAGAAGAGGAGTTCCAGAAGTAATTTTTGCGGAAAGTAAAGAACTAGAAGATACAAAGAAAATAATCAAAAANACTTTAGAAAAAACAAATTCCGTAATTGTTTCAAGAATTAAAAAAGAGGATCATAAAAAAATTATAGCNTTTGCTAAAAAATTAAAAGTGAAAATAGAAACAGGAAAAAATTCATCATCGGTTTTATTATTTAAAAAACCAATCAAATTTGAAGGAGGAAAAATAGGGATTATGACAGCAGGGACTTCAGATATCGGAGTAGGGGAAGAAGCAAGATTGATGTGTGAGGCAATGAATTGTAAATGCATTANAAGTTATGATGTAGGGGTTGCAGGAATTCAAAGGATATTTCCAATTTTAAAAAAAATGATTGAAGAGGACGTAGACTGCATAATAGTTGCAGCAGGAATGGAGGGTGCTTTAGCAACACTAGTTTCTACAATGGTAGACATTCCGATTATAGGGATTCCAACATCTGTAGGGTACGGGTACGGAGAAAAAGGCATTGCAGCTTTGGCATCAATGCTGCAAAGTTGTTCATTAGGATTGTCAGTAGTAAATATTGACAATGGGATTGCTGCAGGAGGAATTGCCGCAAATATAGCAAATAGGGTAAACAAGAAAAAAGGAAAATGACAAAAATCATAATAAACTAGGTTTGTCGTTCTCGTAAATCATATATACCAAAGATCAAGGATGGGTGATAGTTGTCCGGTAAACGTGTTGTTCTAACTGCAGATCGTAGTTTGATGACAAATTATAGAGGAAATTTTCTTTATGGCTTTATTGCATGTGGCCCATACGAAGTGTTACCAGAATGGGTTTTTGATAAAGTATTTTGTCCATCAGTAGAAACAGATCCAATTACGGGTGAAGTAAAAGTAGCTCAAGTCGGATTACGAAGAATAGAGAGCTCACTAATTCAAGGAGGATATAAAAAAGAGGACGTCTTCATGGCGCATCCTGAAATGCTTGAAAAATCCATTGGGCCAGATACCAAAGTTGTAGGAATTAACGTAATGGATCCTCTAGGGATGGCACCAGTTACTACAACAATGTCGCCAGAAAAATTATCCTATGTAGCTATGAAATTTAAAAAAATGTGTGCAAATATCATTCAACTCAAAAAGAAATACGATTTCAAAGTTGTTGTCGGAGGTAACGGCGCATGGGAATTAGCAAAATCAGATAGAATGAAAATTCACGGAATTGACACAGTTGTTGTTGGTGAGGCAGATGAATTAGCAGTTGATTTATTTCAAGATTTAGAAAAAAACGATGCACCAGAATTAATGCATTGTTTTGTAAGAAACTTAGAAAACATTCCAGTTATCGAAGGTCCTACAATTAATTCATTGATTGAAGCGATGAGAGGATGCGGAAGGGGATGTGATTTTTGTGATGTCAATAAAAGATCAAAAAAAGATTTGCCACTTGACAGACTAAAGCACGAAGCAAAAGTCAACCTAGACTATGGATTTGATTCAATTTGGCTACATTCAGATGAAATGTTACTTTATGGATGTGACAGCAGAGATTTCGTTCCAAACAGAGATGCCATTGTAGATTTGTGGAAAGGGCTCAAAGGGCTGGGTGCTAATTTTATTGGAACAACACACATGACATTTTCAGCAGTTGCAGCAGATCCTACATTAATGCAACAAATTTCTCAAGTTAATGAACANGATAAAACAGGCAGATGGTTGGCAACAAATCTAGGAATTGAAACAGTTTCACCAGCCATGGTAAAGAAGCACCTGGGAGTTAAAACAAAACCATTTGCACCTGAAGAATGGGGCAGTGTTGTCAGAGAAGGAGCAAAAATCCTAAATGAAAATCATTGGTTCCCAGCTGCAACAATAATCATAGGATGGCCAGATGAAACCCCTGACGATATTCAATACACAATTGACATGATGAGTGACTTTAGAACAATGGACTTTAGAGGATTAGTAGCACCATTGCTATACCAAGACTTTAGTGAGAAAAACTCCATGCACTTTGGAAATCTAAATGAAGCACAGTTCACATTATTTTGGAAATGTTGGGAAAATAACTTACGTGTAATNAATGACATCATTCCAATTATTCTAAGAAACAAAACATACGGACCNCCAATGAAGGTATTCATGTATGGTATTCTCAAAGCAGGTACTTGGGCAATTATGAGATACCTTAGAGGATTGTGTAAAGATCTATTCAATGGTAAAACACCTGATCAAATCATTGACAAATATGCAAGAACAAAGTCAGTGACTGATCCAAAATACCTAATAAAGAAATTATAAATTTTGAGTAATTTTTATTTTAAAAATTAATGATTATTTTATAGACCTTGAATAGCTTTATCTGCAATTGTGTTGCGTTTTGGAGTTAGTGAGATAAAGTAAACTTTATCGGCTCTTTCAACAGATTCTACTTTTTTATAGGATTTTGAAGATACNTCAAATTCATAAATTCCTGCTTCAAGTTCGCCTTTTGCATAAAGCATTAGATATGATTCTCCAGTTGATGGACTAAGTGGAATAAAGGACATTATACTTCCCTTGTAAGAATTAATTGGTAAAGTGTTTTTCATCGGAGGTGCAGCTGATGCCATATACATGAAGAGATCTTCAATGTTTTCAAATTCCTCATATTCAAAAGTCATATNATCACATAGTTTGTTTGAATATAAGAACCTATTATGATAAAATAATTAGAGATTATTTTCTGGATTTAATTTGTTGATTAACTTTCATTGCAATTAATGCAGGTGCTGCAATGTACATTCCAAGGTTTAGTGCAATCACAGACAGTCCAAGTCCCAGAACTTCTGATTCGGATTCTGCGTTCTCCATAATTGCCAAAGTGGATAACATTGGTGTCAAGCCAGCTTTTACAACTTCCTTGAACATAGGATTCTCTCTTTCCATGTCGGCAATTATTGGACTAAACGAATAGTAGACGTTGTTGAANGNNCNCATGAATGCGGTTCCTGATTCCGTGTTCATCAGCTGGTTGTCGCGAATTTCCCTGAGCATTGGACCTGCGGTGCCATCTCTGAGCCGTATGCTGCAGTTGCGATTAGGCATCCGCCGCCTTCTTCTTCAGAGGTGTTTTGCACTACTTGACAGACACCATTGACAGATTCAGTTCCAGGTCCACAGTTTACTACTTGTTCAACTACAGGTTCTGGTGTTGGTTCTGGTGTTGGTTCTGGTGTTGGTTCTGGTGTTGGTTCTGGTGTTGGTTCTGTAACTACTGGCTCAACTACAGGTTCTGGTGTAGGAGTTACTTTAACAGGTGCATCGCCAGAAATAAAGTTAAAACTACCAGTGATTTTTTGTGCCCCATATTGCGCACGAATTTCGTATTCACCACTAGAATTCATTGTACCACCAGCTTTTACAGTGGTAGAATAATTTCCAGATGAATCAGGCATAACTTGTTGTATAGTTACAATATTTCCATCAGGACTCACAATCATTAAAACTACAGGTTGCTCATATTCGGCTAAATTCTGAATTAACCCAGAAATTACAATTGAATTCCCAGTTGTATAAGCAGTAGCATCAGTTGAAACAGATAATGGTAAAACAGATTGAGCATTTACTGCACCAGTTAATCCAAAAGATAGGATCGAGATAGATAATAATGCAAATGCCAAAAATCCAGATAATTTCATGTGTAATCTGAATCGTTTTTCACAGTATTTATATTTTCAATCAAACTAAAGTTGACTAAATTATAGCGTATTTTTATTTATTTAATAAAATATCCAAGTAAACTACTGTCGCCATCATCTAAATAATTAATCTATTACAATTGCCAGTAAAAGACCAGTGTTTTAGAAACCTGTAATACAACATTAGATCATTCAATAATAATGGAAATATTTGCTCAAAGAACAAAAGTTTTAAAAATTTCTTTATTTGCAATTTTTTCAGCTTTTATAGTAGAATTAATTTTTGGTTTAATTTCCAACAGTCTTGCTCTAATTACAGACAGTATTCATGCATTGTTAGATAGCGTCGTAACACTAGTTTTACTTTTAGCAGCAAGATGGGCAATGAAACCACCAGATGCAGAACATACCTATGGACATGGAAAAATCGAGTCGTTAGGAGGACT
>JGI26244J51143_1001133_pt1 | contig 9425 bp, 6 predicted proteins | sample SaaInlV_150m_DNA_6_FD_51143 | JGI IMG/M metagenome (IMG submission 51143) | reverse complement strand
AAGGAAATGTTTCAGCACAAAACAATTTAGGAGTTATGTACAAAAAGGGTAAAGGTGTTCCTAAGGATTATAAAGAAGCAGTCAAGTGGTTTAAGTTGGCATCAAAAGAAAGACACGCTAAATCACAATACGATTTAGGAATAATGTATCGTGATGGACTTGGTGTTATTCAATACGATAAAGAATCAATTTGGTGGATTAAGAAATCAGCAGAAAAAGGATTTCCTGAAGCACAAAATAATTTAGGAGAAAGATATTCCGAGGGAAAAGGTTTTACTCAGGATAACGAAGAGGCAATCAAGTGGTTTAAGTTGGCAACAAAACAAAAATTTCCTGAAGCACAATATAATTTATCTAAGATATATCTCAAGGAAGCGAATCAAATTTCCGATTCCTTTATTAAAAAAGAAGATTCTCAGGACAATAAAGAAAAGAAGAATTATATAGAGGGTGTTATTGAGAAGTTTATTAGTGAAACAAATACAGAAAATTCAACGAAAGAGATTAAAACATATTATTTGAATACTTTAAGGTCTTCGGTAAAGAACTTAATTGTGTCGTCATCAAAACAAGGATTTGATAAATCACAATTCGTTTTAGGTCTTATGTACAAAAACGGTGAAGGTGTTCCTCAAGATTACAAAGAAGCAGTCAAGTGGTATAGGAAGGCAGCAAAACAAGGTAATTTTGAAGCACAATATAGCTTGGGAGAGATCTATCAAGAGGGTAAAGGTATTCCCCAGGATTATACTGAATCAGTCAAATGGTATAGGTTGGCAGCAGAACAAGGGTATTCTGAGGCACAATCCAATTTAGGCGATATGTACCGAAACAGTCAGGGTGTTCCCCAGGATAACGAAGAGGCAATCAAGTGGTTTAGGTTGGCAGCAGAACAAGGATATTCTGAGGCACAATCCAATTTAGGAGATATGTACCGAAACGGCCAGGGTGTTTCACAGGATTATAAAGAATCAGACAAGTGGTATAGGTTGGCAGCAGAACAAGGTAATTTTGAAGCACAACGATCTTTAGGGATTATGTACAAAAACGGTGTGGGTGTTCCACAGGAAGAGAATGTCTCCAAAGAAGAGATTGAACTGGATGATGATCAAAAATCTGAGATGGAAAAGAAAAAACAAGATTACAAAGAATCAATAAAATGGTTTACGAAGTCTGCAGAACAAGGAGACTCTAAATCACAATATAACTTAGGAGAGATTTATCAAGAAGGTAAAGTTGTTCCTAAGAACATGGTTAAGGCGTATATGTTTTTCAATCTTGCTGCGGTTAATGGAGATGAAGTAAAAATAAAATCAAGAAATAAAGTTGCAATCAAAATGACTCCATCACAAGTAGAAAAATCACAAGATATGGCACGAGAATGGATAAGATCACATAAACAAATAGAGAAATATTATTTTTGATTTTTTACGATGACATCAATAAACCGTATCAAAATGTTGACTCATTCACAAATAGAAAAGGTATAAGAGTTAGTATGGGAATTGATGAGGACACATCCACTACCGTTGTTCCACTGGTTCGTATTGCCCTTCGTTACCCAGTGGGATCTGTTAAACAACATATCGAAGGTTGTGTTAAGGTTCAATTTGCGATTACAAAAAAAGATAAAGTAGATGATGAGGTTGTTGATTCTAATCAAAAAACGTTTTTGACTGGTCTGATTTAAGTGCAATTAAACGATGGACATTTAAACCTAAAATAATTGAATGAGACCTTTCTGAACAACGAGGTTAACAAACTCTCGAGTTCAAACTGAAAAAATGACCAAAACTCAGAGTGATAAGTAAAAATCAGTAAATCTTTTGTGAATGAAGAGCCCATATGAACTAAAAGTCATATGGGTTTTTTTATGTTGGGGTGTAATGTAAGGATTAGTTGGTTGTTTTAAGATAATTTAGTAATGAGTTAAAGAGACTGAATATCGATATGAAGATACTACAGAAAATATGTTTTGTTTTACTGCTTGCAACATTCTCAAGTGTTTATGCTGGGAGTTGTTTTGATAATGTTACTGATATAAATGATTGTCGGGGGATAGCAGAACAAGGAAATGCTCGAGCACAATACAATTTAGGGATGGTGTATGGCAACGGAGAAGGTGTTCCTCAGGATTACAAAGAATCAGTAAAGTGGTTTAAGTTGGCAGCAGAACAAGGGATTGCTCAGGCACAATATAATTTAGGGGTGATGTATGGTAATGGACGAATTGTCCCTCAAGACTATGAAGAAGCAGTCAAGTGGTATAGGTTGGCATCAGAACAAGGATATGCAAAAGCGCAATCTAATTTAGGGTTGAGGTATGCCAACGGAGAAGGTGTTCCTCAAGACTACAAAGAAGCAGTCAAGTGGTATAGGTTGGCAGCAGAACAAGGACATGCTCCAGCACAATCCAATTTAGGGTATAGGTATTACTCTGGGGATGGTGTTCCTCAAGATTACAACGAAGCAATTAAATGGTTTAAGTTGGCAGCAAAACAAGGAATTGCTCAGGCACAATATAATTTAGGGTTGATGTATGACAACGGACAAGGTGTCTCTCAAGATTACAACGAAGCAATTAAGTGGTTTAAGTTGGCAGCAGAACAAGGAGATGCTCCAGCGCAATCCAATTTGGGGGTGATGTATGAAAATGGACAAGGTGTCCCTCAAAATTACAACGAAGCAGTCAAATGGTATAGATTGGCAGCAAAACAAGGATTATCACAAGCACAATTCAATTTAGGAGGGAGATATGCCAAGGGACAAGGTGTTCCTCAGGATTACAAAGAAGCAGTCAAGTGGTTTCGGTTGGCAGCAGAGCAAGGGTATGCTCAATCACAATTCAATTTAGGATTGATGTATCACAAAGGACTAGGTGTTCCTCAAGACTACAAAGAAGCAATCAAGTGGTTTCGGTTGGCAGCAGAACAAGGATATGCTGAAGCACAATATAATTTATCGTTGAAGGATGCCGATGNAAGAGGTGTTCTTCAAGATTACAAAGAAACAGTCAATGGGTATCAGAAAGAAGAAATTCAAGGAAATGATAAAGAAGCAGTCAAGTCTTATAGTAAGTCCTTAGAACAAGGAAATGATGATACACAGGGTGAATTAGAACAGTCTCAAGATAAGGGTGGAAAATCTCTGATTATAATTGTTGTAATTCTTATTATTTTTCTTCTTTGGTTTTATCGCCTTATCAAAAAAAGAAATCTAGAGCGAGATTATCAGGAACAAGAACNAGAACGAGAAAGAAAAAGAGCAGGTCCATCGAGAACAAGAAAGACAGTACCGCCGAAAAAAAGAAAAAGAACAGGTTCGTCGAGAACAAGAGAGACAATACCGTCGAGAAAAAGAACGTCAAGAACAATCACGTCAAAAAAGGGAGAAACCTAAGAATCGTAATGAGAAGGATCGAAGTTATGAGGAGATTTTAGGATTATCTTCTGGTTGGACTAAAAGTGATTTGAAATCTGCTTATCGTAAGAAGTGCCAACAGATTCATCCTGATAAATGGAAAGATTTTCCAGAAGATATTGCTCAAAGATTGGAAAAAGAATATAAGGAAGTGCAAAAAGCATATAAGTATCTTTCAAAGAAATAGAGATTTAATTGAAAAGTTATTGATTCAAGATTAGATAGACCAGAAGAACCCATATGAACAGTGAAAAGTCATATGGATTTTTTTATACGGATGTAGAGTGAAAAAGGTGTTTGGGGGTAAAGGTAGAGATTGGTTAAGTGGAACAATTATGTATAAGGTTTTTTACTGAATGGTAGATGATTAAGAATTAATAATTTAAATCAAATGAGATGAACTTCTGGTGAGATGGGTGGGTGCAGTGACTTTCTAATTGCGTGATTACAGAAGCGTATTTGCTGTAAAACACGAGGTACAAACTTTGTAACTATGGTGGAGACAAATGTTGCAGGTACTAATAACTCAAAATGTGGAATTTATTAAGCAAAATCAAAGAGTTGTGGTGGTTTTGCAGAGAAGTTACAAGGTGGTTATAAGGTGTTAAGTATCAATGGCTTATATTGGCGTGACTGTTGAGTGGGAATAGACTCTAAACGAGAAGTAAATTGTACCTAAATAAAGCCTCGGTAAAGTGTTATCTTAACGGGGCTCTTTTGTAAGTAAAAAATAACAGGCTATAGCATGCGGGTGTTTCAGATTAAGGGGGGTGTTCTTGAATGATATTGCGTATATGCGTCATGCTATTCGATTGGCGCATTTAGCTGAGTCTGTCGGAGAAGTGCCGGTTGGTGCCATACTTGTTAAAGATGACGTGGTCATTGGTGAAGGTTGGAATCGCCCGATTGTGGATAATGACCCTACTGCGCATGCAGAAATTATGGCGATTCGGGAGGCGGGAGAGACAGTATCGAACTATCGGTTATTGGATACAACTCTCTATGTGACCCTAGAGCCGTGTTTGATGTGTGTAGGCGCCATGGTTCATGCGCGGGTTGGTCGCGTGGTCTTTGGAGCAGTAGACCCTAAGCGAGGTGCTATTGTAAGTGCGCTTCAATTATCAGAATTGCAGTTCCTTAATCATCAAGTGTCTTGGATTTCAGGAGTCTTATCAGGTGAGTGTAGTCAGTTATTAACGAACTTTTTTAAACAGAGGCGTTAACTCTGTTTATTGTTGCTGTTTTTTATATTGCAGGGTTGAGAATTGCGTTTTCGTTGTCTAGCTGTGGTGAGGATTCGGTTTGAGTTTTCATGGCTTGTNTTTCAATTGAATTATCTTCAGTCAACCAAGTGAGCAAATCATAATAATTGCGTACCTTTTCCACATAAAGGACAGGTTCGTGGCCGCGTGCATAACCGTATTTTGTTTTTTGATACCATTTTTTTTGACTTAATAAGGGCAGATGTTTTTTTACATCAAGCCATTTGTTGGGGTTGTCGCCCTGGTTTTTAGTTAAAATCCGGGCGTCGTTTAAGTGACCGTAGCCGATATTATAGGCCGCTAATGCCATCCAGGTTCGATCTGGATCAGGAACGCTGACAGGAATTCTTTTAAGTCTTTGCTTAAAATAGAGAGCGCCGCCTCGGATGCTGTTTTCGGGCTTAATTCTGTTTTCAAAACCTAATTGTTTAGCTGTCGATCGAGTAAGCATCATAATGCCCCGAACGCCAGTCGGGGAGATGGCGTTTTTCCGCCAATGTGACTCTTGGTAGCCAATGGCNGCGATGAGTCGCCAATCTAAACCTTGTTNAAAAGCAGCGGATTCAAAAATTTTTTGATAGTACGGNAGTCGACTTTTNATGTGCTGACGGAACGTACAGTTAGTTGCATAGTTTAGTTTTTCAGCATAGCCGAAATGGCGGTCAATGAGTTGTTCGAGTATTTTGTTTTGTTTAATGGACTCAAAAAATTTAACAGAAGCTCGATAGAGGCTCTGGTCTGGGGAAGATTGTAATGCCCAGGCTAATTGACGCGGCGGTGAGATATCAAAAGCGACATGAAGTTGAGGGTAAAAACGGCGAATCAGTGTTATTTGATTAGAGTCGGCGATTGTAAAGTCAATAAGCTTTTGATTGATTAGGAATAAAAGCCCATCGGTGCCGAGTGTGTCATTGGTATACCATTGTAATTTAGGGTGGATTTTCTTTAGTTTTTTTAAAGTGTCGGCGTGGCTAGTTCCTTTAACGACTTCCAAAATTCCTTTGGATAAGTCTTGCGTTGTTTCGGGTCGTTGGGTGCCCGTCCGGTATATGATTTGTTCGGTAATTTCATGGTAGGGTGGGGTAAAGGTTAAGTGTTTTTTTCGTTGTTCGGTTATGGTAATTCCAGCGGCAGCAATATCGGCTTTTCCCGTTTGAATGTCGCTTAAGACTTGGCTGAACGTTTCCGGTGTTTTGAACATAGCCGATACGCCGATGTACTCTGCAAAAAGAGAGGCGAGGTCGTATTCGAAGCCTGCGGGTCCATTGGTGCCTTCGTAATAAGTCGTGGGGGCTGAGCGGGTTAGAACCGTTAGTACACCGGATTTTTTAATGCGTTCTAATTGTGAAAGTGAGGGTTTCGACATAATCTCAAACAAAATAACAGTGGTGACAAGCAGTCCGGATAGACTTATGAGTGTCACTATGGTTTTTGTGTGTTGCGTCATGATTGTCTGATTTTTTTGTAGTAATTAATCAGTCCATTCGTGGAGGAGTCATGGGTGTCGATAATTTGGTTATTATTAAGTTCAGGTAAGAGCGTGCAGGCTAGTTTTTTTCCTAATTCGACGCCCATCTGGTCAAAAGAATTTATATTCCAGATGCAGCCTTGTACAAAGGTTTTATGTTCGTAGAGTGCAATTAATGAGCCGACTGTTTTAGGGGTGACTTCTTTGAAAAGAATGCTATTGGAGGGACGGTTCCCGGAGAAGGTTTTTGAGTGAAGGAGCATTATGGATAAATCATCTTGATTCAACTCTGTTTTGATTTGTTCTAGGGTTTGCCCTTGCATGAGTGCTTCAGGTTGAGCGAGAAAATTAGACAGTAAAATGGCATGTTGTTCGGTTGAGTCATAGCGGTTACANGCCGGAGCAATAAAATCACAGGGGACGAGTTTGGTGCCTTGGTGAATCAGTTGGAAAAAAGCATGTTGTCCGTTAGGTCCGGATTGCCCCCAAATAATAGGTCCCGTTTCATAGTTCACTTCAAGACCTTCGCGATCGATGCTTTTACCATTGCTTTCCATGTCGCATTGTTGGAGGTAATCGGAAAGATAGCGTAAAGAATGTGCGTAAGGAAGGATGGCGTGAGAAGCAGCATTAAAAAAATTATTGTACCAAATGCCAAGTAAGGCCATGATAACTGGAATGTTGCCTTCGAAAGGAGTATGCCTGAAATGGTTATCTATATCATTTGCGCCTTGGAGCAACTGACAGAAGTTTTTGTAGCCAATGCTGATAGCAATGGATAAACCAATGGCTGACCATAGCGAGTAGCGCCCGCCAACCCAATCCCAGAATTCGAAGATGTTGTCAGAGGTTATGCCAAAGTTAATGGCTTCGTCTCTATTCGCTGAAATAGCCACAAAGTGTTTGCTAATAGCTTGTGAGTTTTGCGCTGAATTCATGAGCCACTGTCTTGCGGAATGCGCATTAGTCATAGTTTCTTGGGTCGTGAAAGTTTTTGATGAGATAATAAATAGAGTTGTTTCTGGGGTAAGGTCTGAGATTGTTTCAATAATATTCGCTTGATCAATATTAGAAACAAAATGGATTTTAATATTTTCAGCAGCGTAGGGTTGTAATGCGGTTAATACCGTCTTGGGACCTAAGTCGGAGCCGCCAATACCGATGTTAACAATATTTGTTATCTTTTTTCCGCTATAGCCGCGCCATTTGCCTGATCGGATTTGGTCGCAAAACCGCTCTATTTTATCAAGAACTTGGTTAATTTCAGGGGTGATATCTTCGTTGTCAACGTAAATAGTTTTATGTTGCTGACATCCTCGAAGAGCGGTATGAAGTGCCGGTCGGTTTTCAGTGGTATTGATCTTATCGCCGCGGAACATGGCTTCAATTTGATCTTTCAGGTTATTGTGATTCGCAAGATCTATCAGTAAATTGAGTGTTTCCTTTGTTATCCTATTTTTTGAAAAATCAAATAAGAGGTCGTTGATCTGCAAAGAGAAGTTTTCAAATCTATTGGGGTCTTGTTTAAAAAGGTCGCGCATATGAATAGGGCGAATATTTTCATAATGGGCGTTTAGACTTTGCCAAATAGCTGATTTTGTAAGTTCTGACACTTAATTTAAGACCCTGCTGAAGATTTTAGTTTAGTGTACGAAATGATAGATAAATTAACAACTGGCTAGTGTAGTACAAAAACGTTCGGTGGTTTGATGCGAGCGAGTTGCGGATTGGTGACAGGGTTGCTTTAAATGTTTTTTAGGGTGTGTTAACATCAAACAGATATTTGTAGTGGTTTTACAAATTTTTTGGGTGGGTGCAAACACTGAAACATAACGAGATCTCGTTATGTTTCAGTGTTTGTTACAAATAGTTACGATAAAACGGAAGGTAATAATGAATATTAAAAAGAATTTTTCAGGGGTATTTTTAGTTGTCATTGGTTTGTTATTTTCGACATCACTTTGGGCGCATGGTGGTGCGGCTGGAACGGATACGGACCAATGTAAGATTGAAATTGATGGTGAGTGGGTTCACTACACGGCTTATCAGCCTTTTATAGCACCGGGTGAAGAGTATTGTTCTTCTATTCCTGAAATTAACACGCCAACTAATTTAGTGTTTGATTACATCGGCACCAAGTTACGGGGCGTATCAATGGAATATGAAATCACTAAAGAGCCAGAAGGTAACCGTATTATTTATAAAGAAGCGGCTAAACATACTACAGGAACGGTTAATACGACTCATAACTTCACTGAAGCCAGTCGTTATTTGATTCATTTGAAATTAATTCCTGAAACCGGTGAGCCGACTGACGTACATTTAGGTTTTACTATTGGTAGCGGTAGCGGTACAAGTTGGACCATGCTAGCCCTGTATGCCTTCTTCTTATTTGCTGGACTCTATGTTCTTTATTTATCGCATGCAGGCTTTAAAGAGTTTGCTGATAAATTAATGGGTAAAGCAAAAGAGCTGTAAGTTAATTACCAAGACAATCAGATTTTCATGGAAAAAAAGATGTTAAGACAAGCGTTTATTAGTCTGGTCGGTACATTTGCAGTGCTGTTGCCCTTTTTGGCAACAGCGGCTGTTGATTTACCGCCCTCAATCACCATAGACCCAGGTAAAGTGGAGCCGCCTTGTAAGTTTAATTTACCGAAATGGCGAGATGCGCAAGTTGTAGAGGGTGTTCAAATTCAGGAGTCAAGGCGCTGTTTGCCGGATAATCCGGACTTGATTGCCGCGGTGGTTAAGGGGACGAATAACATTTCCATGGAAACACTGATGGAAACCCATTTATCAGTCGATAGTGTTATCAAGAAAGACGATTTAGATGGTGACGGTGACCCTGATGTTATTATCATCAAATTGGAAGTTTTTGAATTAAACGGACACACGCCTGATTTTGCTGGATTAAGTACCACTTACGATATTGCGCCGGGTGTACAGCCTGCTATGTGGGTATTTGCACCGAAGACTCGGGGCATGTCGACGCAGAGTTTTATCAGTAATGTGGCGAATACGACATTAAGAGCGCCGTCACCGGTAATTCGGGTGGAACAAGATGATATTGTTTGGTTGCAGTTAGAAAACAGTCATTATTTCCCGCATACGATACATTTGCACGGTGTTGATCATCCTTATGTTGACAGTTCAGGAGAAGGTAATGACGGTGTCCCACAAACGAGCGATAAGGTGGTGATGCCAGGAAGCGCAAAGACTTATGAATTCAAGCCCCGAGTTCCCGGTACTTTTGTTTATCACTGTCATGTTCA
>JGI26244J51143_1001126_pt1 | contig 9485 bp, 6 predicted proteins | sample SaaInlV_150m_DNA_6_FD_51143 | JGI IMG/M metagenome (IMG submission 51143) | reverse complement strand
AAAGCAAGCTTCCGCGCTTTATCTATTCCAATTTTTGACTTTATTGCATGTTTAAAATTTTGAGATTTAATTATTGCTAATTGTCCAAATATCCATTTAACTTTGGACATTATTTTATATCCTGGTGTAAAGGTTTGAGTAATTCCTAATTTTCCATCTTCACAGGCCTTAAAATAAAGCTCTATTGAATTCCAATCCCCTACCCAAGCGTCACAATCTATCCATAAGAATTTTTCATAACTAGGAAAATATTTTGGTAAGAAAGCTCTAGATACCTGACTCTTTAGCCATTCTCTTCCTTTAACTTTAAATGCTGGAACATCAATATCCCATTCAGCTGATTTAATTTCATCTACTTTTTTAGATAATATATTTCTTTGTTGCTCGGATAAACCTGCATCTAAAATGCAAATTGCTGTATCTTTGCTTTGTTCAAAACTTTTAATAGAATCGACCAATTCATTAAGTAATTCAAAGTAATTTGAGTCTGCCAGAGATACAATTACATTTTTTTTCATCTATAGAATGTCTTCAAGGTCTTCTTTAGTGTCACTTTCACCATTTAAAATTTTCTGTTTATAAATTTTTTGATAACTAAAATATCCAACTGGAATTAAGCAAATATAGATTAATCCACAAATGACCAAAACTTTAAATGTGTATATTAATAAAAGTCCAAAAAATAAAACAACACCAAACAATGCAAAAATTGTCAAGTGACGAGGAATAGAAATTTTTTTAAATGCAAATGTAGGTACTTTACTGATCAATAAAAATGATATCAAAATAAACAGTATTGGTACTACTATATCGTAATTAATTTTGATTAAATTTATCTCGCTTAGACTTAATATTAAAGGCATCAATACCAAAATTCCACCTGCAGGTGACGGCACACCCTCAAAGTAATTGTCTTTCCATGATGGTTCAGAGTTTGAACTTACATTAAATCTTGCAAGTCTAAGGGCAACACAAACTACAAAAATCATTGTGAGTAACCAGCCAAATTTACCTAAATTATTTAAAGACCAAAAATACATTATAAAAGCAGGAGCCACTCCAAAGCTAATTAAATCCGCCAATGAGTCTAATTCTTTTCCAACTAAAGAAGTTCCTTTTAACATTCTTGCAACTCTGCCATCTAATGCATCAAAAATTGCGGCAAAAATAATAGCTATAATAGATAATTCAAACTTTTCATCTAATGCAAATTTAATGGAACTTAATCCAATACACACATTTATTAATGTCAGTGCATTAGGCAAAAGCATTCTAGCTTTTTTATCTGATACTATTTTAAAATTATTTTTTGGTTGTTCCATAAGCTACTTTTTAGCTAATAGTGTTTCACCAGCAATTGTTTTTTGTCCAACTTTAACTAACGATTCATAATTCTCAAAATAAACGTCAGCTCTACTTCCAAATCTAATCATACCAATTCTTTCACCTTGTTGTAATTGTTGATCCTTTGAAGATTCGCAAACAATTCTTCTGGCAATTAAACCGGCGATTTGAACAACTATTATTTCTTCGCCATGAGTATTTGTTATCTTGTAATAGTTTCTTTCATTGTCTTCACTTGCTTTATCAAGTGATGCATTTAAAAATTTTCCAGGCTTATAAAGTATTTCTGAAATTTTACCTTCACAAGGAGTTCGATTTACGTGACAATCAAATACGTTCATAAAGATACTAATCTTAGTAAATTTTCTATCTTCTAAACCTAATTCTTTTGGACCATCTACTTCATGGACCATCAAAACTTCACCGTCAGCAGGACTGGTTAGATAGTTTTCATCATTTATTGAAATTCGCTCTGGATCTCTAAAAAAATAATAAACCCATATCGATAATACTAGACCAATTAATCCTAGAAAAGTGCTCAGGACATATAAAAATATTGTTACAATGATAGCTATCGCTAAAAATTTGTAACCTTCAGAATGAATTTTTGGGAAAATTTTCTCTAACATAAGCTTCTATTTGATAATTTTTTATTAATATGTATATAAAGCACTAAATTACAATTACTAATATATATTATTCATTTATGGCTAAAATAAAGGTTAAAAATCCAGTTGTTGAACTAGACGGTGATGAGATGACTAGAGTCATTTGGGAATTCATCAAAAGTAAACTGATTTTGCCTTATTTAGATTTGGATATTAAATACTACGATCTTGGTATGAAAAGTCGTGACGATACCGATGATCAAATAACAATAGATTCTGCTAACGCAATTAAAGAACATAGTGTTGGTATAAAATGTGCAACAATTACTCCGGATGAAGCACGAGTTGAAGAGTTTAAATTAAAAAAAATGTGGAGATCTCCAAACGGAACGATACGAAATATTCTTGGAGGTACAGTTTTTAGAGAGCCTATAATTTGTAAAAATATTCCAAAACTTGTTCCAACTTGGACAGACCCCTTAATTATTGGAAGACATGCTTTTGGTGATCAATATAGAGCAACAGATTTTAAAGTACCCGGTAAAGGTAAAATGGAAATAAAATGGACCGCAGAAGATGGCAGTGATGAAATTAAATATGAGGTCTTTAACTTTCCTGGACCAGGAATTGCTTTATCGATGTACAATTTAGATAAATCTATAGAAGACTTTGCAAGATCTTGCTTTAACTATGGAATAATTAAAAAATGGCCCGTTTATCTTTCTACTAAAAATACTATTTTAAAAATTTATGATGGTAGGTTCAAAGATATCTTCCAAGATATTTTTGATAAAGAGTTTAAATCTGATTTTGATAAACTTAACATTACTTATGAGCATAGACTAATTGATGACATGGTTGCTTGTGCTATGAAATGGAGTGGTAAATATATTTGGGCTTGTAAGAATTATGATGGAGATGTTCAATCTGATACTGTGGCTCAAGGTTATGGATCATTAGGGCTAATGACAAGTGTTCTTCTTGCACCAGATGGAAAAACTATGGAAGCAGAAGCGGCTCACGGAACTGTAACTAGACACTACAGAATGCATCAAGAAGGTAAAGAGACTTCTACAAATCCAATTGCTTCAATTTTTGCTTGGACTAGAGGTTTGGCACATAGAGGAAAATTAGATGGTAATGAAGATTTGATTAAATTTTCAACTACATTAGAAAAAGTTTGTATTGATTGTGTTGAAAATGGATCAATGACAAAAGATTTGGCAATTTTAATTGGGCCCTCAAGTAATTATCTAACGACTAATCAATTTTTAGATGAATTAGATGGTCAGCTTAAGAAAAAGCTTAATTAATTANTTTTTTAATATTTTCNAAAGACTCTTCAATTTTATCTGGCAAAGTTCCACCAGCTTGTGCAAAGTCAGCTCTGCCACCACCGCCTTTACCCCCAATAACTTCTGAACCAGCTCTAACAATTTTAACAGCATCAAACTTTTCTTCTAATGTTTTGGTAACACCTACAGCTAAGCCAACTTTATTATCATTGATTGCATAAATTATAACTAACCCTTCACCAATTTCTTTTTTGCCTTCATCGATTAGCTTACGTAAATCCTTAAATGGTAAATCCATAATATTTTGAAATCTAACTTTAAATCCATTAATAGTTTGATCGTTGATTTTATTTTTATCTTTATCTTTTAATATTGAGATAACTGAAAGTTGATCAAATTGTCTATTAAGGTCTTTTATTAAAGTTACTTGATCCTTGTTTTGAAGATTAGGTTTTCCTCCTAATTTAATAATCTTTGTCTCTAATTCTTTTATAACTGCCTCATTTTTTTGATCCGACAAATTGGATTGGTTTTCTTTTTCTTTTAAAAAATCAGTTAACTGCACATCTCTTAATGCTTCAACTCTTCTTACGCCTGCAGCAATAGANGATTGGCTAATAATCTTAAATTTTCCAATATCAGCTGTGTTTACAACGTGAGTTCCTCCACATAATTCAGTTGAGAAAAATTTACCTTCTTCATCTCCCATAGACAAAACTCTAACTTCATCACCATATTTTTCCCCAAATAATGCTAGGGCGCCATTTTCAACAGCTTCTTTAGGTGTCATTATTCTTGTTTTCACCTCTGACTTTTTTTCAATTATTGAGTTTACATAATGTTCAATTTTTCTAATCTCTTCATCTGAAATAGGTTTCATATGACTAAAATCAAATCTTAATCGATCAGATTGAACTAAAGATCCTTTTTGGGTTACATGCTCACCCAAAACTCTTCTTAATGCTTCGTGCAATAAATGAGTGGCAGAATGGTAAGCTCTAATATTATTTCTTCTCTGTGTATCTATTTTTAATTCAACACTGTCTTTTAATTTAACTGAACCTTTTTTAACTTTTCCGTAATGAACAAATAAATCCCCTAGTTTTTTTTGAACATCAGACACTTCAAATTCAAAAGTCTCATTAGAGATTATTCCAGTATCTGCAACTTGTCCTCCTGACTCTCCATAAAAAGGTGTTTGATTTGTTATTATAATGCCTTCATCGTTTTTTTGTAGATCTTGAACCTCTTTATTATTTTTAAGAATTAAAGTGACTACACCTTCTGCTTTATCTGTAGAATATCCTAAAAAATCAGTTGCCCCTAAACGATCTTTTATATCAAACCAAATTTGATCTACCGAACTATCCCCTGATCCTTTCCAATTTTTTTTTGCTAATTTTTTACTTTCTTTCATTAATAAATCAAACTTCTCCCCATCGACAGTCATTGATTTATTTTTCAAAATATCTTCTGTTAAATCTAATGGAAAACCAAATGTATCATAAAGCTTAAATGCCACTTCACCAGGCAATATCTTTTCTACTTTCTCTAGCTCTTCATTTAATATTTTTATCCCTCTATCTAATAAAACCAAAAACTTTTCTTCTTCTGTTTTTAATGTTTCTTTTATTAAAGATTGTGCTCTTTCAAGTTCTGGATAATTATTAGACATTTCTTCTAGAAGCGTTTTAAAAATATTATAGAAAACTGGTTTTTTAGAACCAAGTAAATGTGAGTGTCTCATTCCACGTCTCATAATTCTTCTAAGCACATATCCTCTGCCTTCATTAGAAGGTAAAACTCCTTCTGCTAATAAAAATGAACTTGCTCGTAAATGATCTGCTATTACTCTAAAGCTTGATTGATTGTCATCAGTTACTTTAACGTTTAATGTGTCAGATGCAGATAGTATTAGTTTTTTAAAATGATCTGTTTCGTAGTTATCGTGTGTTCCCTGTAATAGTGCCGCTATTCTCTCAAGACCCATACCCGTATCCACAGATGGTTTTGGTAAATTTATTCTCTTATCTTTTGAAATTTGCTCATATTGCATGAATACTAAATTCCATATTTCTATAAACCTATTACCATCTTCGTTTTTAGTGCCAGGTAAACCACCCTCTAGATGATCACCGTGATCATAAAATATTTCAGAACATGGTCCACAAGGCCCTGTATCACCCATTGACCAAAAGTTATCTGACGTTGCTATCTTGATTATTCTATCATCACTAAAACCAGCTATTTTCTTCCAAAAGTTAAATGCTTCTTCATCGTCATGATAAACTGTTACATACAGGCGATTTTTATCAATTCCGAACTCTTTAGTTATTAAATTCCATGCGTAACTAATTGCCTCTTCTTTAAAATAATCTCCAAATGAAAAATTTCCAAGCATTTCAAAAAATGTATGGTGTCTTGGTGTATAGCCTACATTTTCAAGGTCGTTATGCTTACCACCTGCCCTTACACATTTTTGCGAAGTTGTTGCTCTTACATAGTCTCTTTTTTCTAATCCAGTNAATACATTTTTAAANTGTACCATTCCTGAATTTGCAAACATTAATGTCGGATCATTATTTGGAACTAAATTACTAGATTCAACAATCTTGTGATCATTTTTTTCAAAATAATCTAAAAAAGTTGTTCTGATTTGATTTAACGTTTTGTCAGCCATATAATTAAAATACAGCTTTTTTATTTGATGTCTAGATAAGTGTAGGGAAAAAAGGCGCTTAAATTAAGCGCCTTTTAATAATTAAAGATGACTTTAACTAATTCTTTTTAGATGGAGGTGTTACTTCTTCCTTTGTTTCCAGTTTAGGCTCCTCTATTTGATCTTTTGCTGCTTTTTCNGGATCNAGTGGATTACCTTCAATTTTTTTTGCTATCACTCCAGCCTTTTCTCTAATTGCCATTTCAATTTCTGCAGCAATTTGAGGATTTTGCTCTAAATAAATTTTAGCATTTTCTCTTCCTTGGCCAATTTTTTCACCTTTATAAGCATACCAAGCTCCAGCTTTTTCAACAATGTCAGCTTTTGCACCAAGGTCAACTAATTCACCTACTTTACTAATACCTTTGCCGTACATTAGGTCAAATTCAACAACTTTAAATGGTGGTGCTACTTTATTTTTAACCACTTTAACTCTTGTTGAGTTACCAATAATTTCATCTCCATTTTTAATGGCACCAATTCTTCTAATATCCATTCTAACAGATGAATAAAACTTAAGTGCATTTCCACCAGATGTAGTCTCTGGACTTCCAAACATAACTCCAATTTTCATTCTAATTTGGTTAATAAAAATCATCATTGTGTTCGTGCTTGAGATTGAACCTGTTAGTTTTCTTAAAGCCTGACTCATTAATCTTGATTGAAGTCCTACATGGTGATCTCCCATTTCTCCTTCAATTTCAGCTCTAGGTGTTAGCGCTGCAACAGAGTCAATTACGATAACAGAAATCGATCCTGATTTAACTAAAGTATCAGCTATTTCTAGAGCTTGTTCACCAGTATCAGGTTGTGAAATTAATAATTCTTCAGTATCTACACCAAGTTTTTTTGCATAAATTGGATCTAAGGCATGCTCTGCATCTATAAACGCACAAATTCCTCCAGCTTTTTGGGCTTCTGCTAATACTTGCAATGCTAAAGTTGTTTTACCAGATGATTCTGGTCCATAGACTTCAATAACTCTTCCTTTTGGTAAGCCTCCTATTCCAAGCGCTACATCTAAACTTAATGATCCTGTTGAAATAGACTCGACGTCCATTGCTCTTCTTTGGCCAAGTTTCATTACCGATCCTTTTCCAAAATTATCGATAATTTGGCTCATTGCCGCGTCCAAAGCTTTGTTTTTTTCGTTGCCTTCTGATTGTTGCGCTTTTGTAGATTTAACTACTTTTAGGTTGTTTTTAGTCATTTTATGCCTTTTTTATTAAATAATTAGTGTTCGAATCGTCTCTTAAATGTACACATTTTGTTCTTATTTTCAATAGTTATTTTTTTTATAATAAAATGGCTTAATTACTGTATTTTTAAGTAATTGCTATTCAACAAACCAATGGCTTGAAGAAGTTTAAATTGTGAAAGTAAATAATTTCTTTCAGAATTTGCTAGGCTTATTTTTGAGTTTAATAAAATTGAGTTTGACTGAATAACATCAAGTGTAGATCTTCCAAGACCTGTTTCATATTCAACTGTTATTCCTTCGTTTGCCGTTTCTGCAGCTTTAACTTGCGCAGTAACTGAATTCAATAAACTTTTTGATACTTGAAAGCTTGACCATGCACTTGCAATATTTGCATCATTTGTTTTTAAGGTATTATCTAATAATAATTTTTTTCTATTTTTCAAATTTTTACTTTTATTTAATGAGGCAGTATTTTTTCCACCATTAAAAATTGGCCATGAAATAGTTGCTTTTAATATTTCTTTATCACGCTCTCCAATACTTGANCTTACATTGTCTGATTTTGAACTATTAAAGGATAAAGATGCAGACGGTGATAGATCAGATCTGGCTATAGTTACATCTTGTTCAGATTGTTCATACTCTAACCTTGAAATAATTAAATTTGGATTAGTTGTTTTTGAAATTTCAATTGCTTCATTTAAATCTTTTGGTAATTCAAAAGTTAAATCTGAATTCTTGCTCAAAGTATTAGTATTTACAATTGGGCCTATAATTTTTTCATAGGTTAGCTTAGCTGTAATTGTTTCATTTTTTGCTTGTAAAAATTGTGCTTGCGCACCTGCAAGTGAAGACTCAGATTGTGCTAAATCAGATATAGTAATTTGACCTCTTTCTAATCTTGCTTGATTGGTCTCAACTTGCCTCTTTAACAGGTTAACGTTATCTTGATTAATCTTAAGTTTTTCATCAGAAAAAACTAAACCTGAATAAGCTTCAATAGCTTGGTACAAAATCTCCTGTTCAGTTTTTAAAAGTTTTGCCTCAGCTAAAGTTAATCCAATTTTACTTTTTTCCATGCTGGCTATACCTGCAAATCCTTGGAATAATTTTTGCTCAATATTTATTGATTGAGTTTTTGGATCGACATCAGTAAAAGANGAATTAGCACCTGTTCCATCAGTTANNTTTTCTGTATTTTCTTGGCTCTTAGAACCTGACAGTGTTACACTTGGTAAAAATTCACTTCTTGATATTTTTACATCTTCTCTAGAAACTTGAATATTTTCACGTTCTGCATTTAATACCGGGTTTTCATTGTACGCTTGTAACAATGCTTTTGATAAAGGTACTGAAAAAGCTTTTCCATTAAAAAGAATAATAGCTAAGGATATTAATATTATTTTTTTCATTATTTTTTAAATTTTATTTTTTCAATCTGATGATTACTATTTAAATTCATTATAACTGATGAGCTTTTTATCGCATCTTTAAACATTTGTTGAGTAATTCTTTGATAAGTCTGCATAAAGTTTATCACATCTCCACTGCTCATAATCTTTAGGTTTTTCTTGTTTTTTGTTTGAACCCAGAGCTTTCGCTCCTGTTTTAATCTCCATTCTCTTAATAAGCTAAAGTTTTTAGCCTTTAGATACAGTAATCCATCTAATTGTTTGAATAAGGTTTTNTATTTAGTTTTTAATTGATTGTTAACATGGGTTCTCCATTTAGTTCCTTGATCATAAACTTTTTCAAGTGAGTTAATTGGTTTTTTAAGTTGGCTACTTGATTGAGCTCTTGCTCCAACACACCAACCTTCAAAAATGACCACATCAGGCTTTGTTTTGATTTTATACCACAAACTCTTTTGGCACCTATCATCTATTGCTTTATTAAATGTTGGGATTTGTAAACTTTTAAAGTTTTTATCTTTAATCTGTTTAAAAAAATTTAACATTAAATCTACATCGTGAGTTCCTGGTACTCCTCTTGTCATTAATAAAGGGTGTTTATTTTTAGACAATAATATTCTGTCTTTTCTTGTTTTATAAAAATCATCAATAGAAACTTTAAAAACATTTAACTTAAAATATTTTTTTAAAATTAAAGTTAAAATTGATGAGATAGTTGTTTTGCCTGACCCTTGTCCTCCAGCTAAACCTATCATTAATGGTTTTTTTTTATTAACTTTTTTTGCTATCCAAAAACTAACAGGTATTAAAAAAGATTTGATCATCTTATCTTTATTTTTAAATTTATCCTTCTTAGTTTCTTGAGAAGAGATAAATTTAAAACAATCTTTTTTTACTTTTTTAAAA
>JGI26244J51143_1001123_pt1 | contig 9492 bp, 9 predicted proteins | sample SaaInlV_150m_DNA_6_FD_51143 | JGI IMG/M metagenome (IMG submission 51143) | reverse complement strand
AATGAAGAATCAGAGTTATATCTGAAATTGATGATTGGAAGGCATTTGTCTGAGCTGCCCAAATTTATTTACTAATTTGTTTTTTTACTTTTTCTAGAATCTCAATACCAATCATTTTTTGTTCATACAATATTTCTGTAATTTGTAATATGTTTAGAATTGAATGCATCTTTACTCCAAGTTCTGCAAAGGCTTCATTAGCTCCTTCCATTCTATCTACAATTACATATGCATCTTTAACTGGAATATTTACATCTGTTAATGATTTTATTGCATTAACAACTGAACCTCCAGTAGTTGCAACATCATCTATCATGACAACTTTCATTCCATCATGAATTTTTCCTTCAACCGATTTTGAGGTACCATAATTTTTTGGTTTACTTCTAACATAGATTAGTGGTTTTACCGTTTCAATTGCTAATGCTGATGCAATTACTAATCCTCCTGTAGGAACTGAAACAATACTTTCAAAATTATCTAACCCGATATCCTCTGTAATTTGATTTTCAAGATGTTTTACCATCATTCTAAATTCATGAGGATAACTAGGAACTAATCTTAAATCAACATAATACGAACTANTTTTTCCACTTGCAAGTGTAAAATCCCCAAATTTTATTATCTCTTTTTGATGTAAAAAAATTACAAATTCTTTCATAAATTCCATATTAAAATTCACTACATTGGATTTATTTTGGTTTGTATTTAGAGTCTATTATGCCTGAAATTTGGTTAAATTATGGTGTTACTGACGTAGTTTTGGATATAAAGGCTGAAAATTTAGAGCAAAAAATTGATTCTGATGGTAAAATTATGGATGATTTTGCAATTAACGATAAACTCAATACTCTTGATTTATCCAAACCAATGGAACTTGTGGTTTTACACCATTCTAAATCTATTTTAAAAATTATTTCCTCTTTGTTTACACTATGTGAACAAAAATCAAAACCATTTCCAAAAATATTTGCTGAAAAAAAAATTCTAAATCTAGTTAAATCTGGATTACCTGAAGGTAGTTCAATTAATGAATTTGATGATNCTAACATTACAAATTCTAATCTTGTATTTATGGGGGAAATGGGCTTTGATGGTTTATTTGGTTATGAAACTGTTGCAACACGTCTTATCAAAAAATTTGGTTTAGAATCTATGCTTTCAGCATATGCAAAAAGACAAGGCAATCTTCCTGCTCCTGGAAAATATTCTGAAAGTTTAATTGAAGCAAAAAAATTTGCTGACAATTTTGAAATTCAAGCAATTGAAATTATTGCAAATTCTGAAGGAATACTTAATTTTACAATTGGTCATCCTTCCCAAACACTTTCTACAACTAAAATTTTAGAATCAAATTCAATTAAAGATNTTGGACAACATAAAACTCTGATTGTAAGTACTGGTAAAGATGCAAGTAACGAAACTTTGGGAAATTCTTTATCTTCTTTATGGAATTGTTCTAATGCTGTAAAAAAAGATGGTCTGGTAATTTTAGTTGCTGAATGTAAAAGTGGTTTAGGTTCTAATGCAATTCAACAATACATTGAAGGCAGAATGACTCTGGAACAATTACGAAATCCTACAAAATATGTTGATGGTATGGAAGATTTACTATTTCTTTCAGAAATTCAAAAAAACTTTCAAATTGGATTGGTATCTATTTTGCCTGAATTTTATGCAAAGAAACTTGATGTGATTTCTTTACCTGGAATAAAATACTCTATGGATTATATCTTAAAAACACAAGGTGCCCGACAAAAAGTGGCAGTAGTACTTGACGGTGCTAGACTTTTTCTAAGGTAAAATTCCTGAAAATAATCCTGATGGCAACGGGGCACATAAAATTGCTAATATTACGATTCCAATATATGAAATTTTTCTATTTCTTGTAAGTGGAGATATGTCATCAAGTGGTGTTGCACTTGGATTTTTAGCTGACATTACTAAAATTAAGATTGCCATAAGCCAATAGTTTAACAAAATAAGTACTAACATGCTTCCATATGTTGCATATCTGTGAATTTTTTGTCCTAGAAGAGTTCTTGCCATGTGACCGCCATCAAGCTGCCATGCTGGAAGCAAATTCAAAAATGTAATTAAAAATCCAATCCATGCCGCAAACATTACTGGTGTCATGATTACTTCATGACCTGGTCCACCTTTGCCAAATACTGCCAAACTTGCAGTCATAAGTAATGGTTCTCCTTGTTCCCATTCAACTAATATTTGCTCTGCAAATAACCCTTCAGCTATTTCCTGATCTAACATTGGTGCAGTGTATGCCCCATACAACGAAACTATGATTGTAATTACAAGTCCTGCAATTGGTCCTGCAATAGCTACATCAAATAAAATATTTCGATTAATTGTTAATCCTTTTGACTGAATAAATGCACCAAATGTTGGAATTCCAATTACTGGTAAACCTGGAATAAAATAAGGCCAACTTGTTTTTAATCTATGTGCTTTTGCTGCAATAATATGTCCCAGTTCATGTGTTCCTAAAATTCCTAATAAAGCAAATGTGTAAACAATTGCCATTTGAAATGGATCTCCAATTTCTATAATTGCATTTGTTCCTGATGTTCTATAGTACCCATCAATCATTACAAATGATATTACAATTACAAACAAAAATCTCGGTGTCCAAGTTGCATTCATGAATTTTCTGTGTTTTTTTATCGTAAATTTTTGAATTTCAATATACATTTCATCATCTTTTTTTATTAATTTACAAACATAGCTCATATTTTCTAATTCTCTTGCTAAATCTTCAAATTTTGTTTGGAATTTTACATTTCTAATTTTGAATTCTAGTGTGAATTCACTTTTCGTAAATTCTTCTACATCAAAAATTGAATTAACTAATGAAATAATGCCTTCTTGAGAATCCTCACTCATCTACTCTAAATTTTATCTTTCCATTAATGATCTTTTTGTTTAAAATTAAATATTGATACTTTCATAGTTAATTATGCAAGTAATTTTGAGACAATTGGGTGACTGTAGTATACGTAGAGCAGCTCCGAGCGATCTAATATCCGTAATGGAAATTAATCTCAAAACTTTACCTGAACACTACTCTGATTATTTTTATGAATCATTACTTCAGGAATTACCTGAGGCCTTTTTGGTTGCAGAAATCGATGGTAAAATAGTTGGATACGAAATGTGTAAAACTGAATTTGGATTTTCAAATTTTAAAAAATTAGGTTTTGTAAAAAAGGGACATGTAGTATCGATTGCAGTTCTTGATGAACATCGAAAAAAAGGAATTGGTAAAGCACTTGTTGAAGAGTCTGTAACTGGCGTAAAGGTTAGAAATTGTGATGAATTCTATTTAGAAGTTAGGTGTAGTAACACTGATGCTGTTCGTCTTTATGAAAAACTTGGATTTGTCATTAGACAAGAACTTAATGCATATTATCGTGATGGTGAATCTGCATATTTGATGGCAATTGAATTAAATTAAAAATAGTCATAATTATTACAGTTACAATTATGATTTCTCTGTTATAATGATAATTGGAATTAGAAAAAACTCTGAGAAGATAACCGATAAATAACTCAGAACAGGTTTTTTCACATGGATAAGCGCAAAGGTATGGGTGTTTTGATTTTCTTATTTTGTATAGGTGGATTTTTTGTTTATGCGTATTTACTCATGTTATCTGAATGGTCTCCAATTGTCTTACAACTTTCTGTATTGATGGCAGTTGGTGGTATTCTTGGAATTATTGCTTGGATTGGTTATGTGATGGCAACAACAAAACCTACATCTGCAACAATTACTTCTGATGATGATTTACCTACTTAGTGATTTTTACATCTACCACAGTTTGATAATATCTGGGACCTACTGCTCTTACAATTTTTGAACCCAGAATTTCTGATTTTACTGTTGTAATTTTTTTATAATGTTCTTCAGTTAATTTCCCAGCTTCTGATTTTTTATCTGCATGCATGTGAGAGTAATAGTGAATAATTCCTCCACTCTTTGTTGTACTTATTGCAGAATCTAAAAATTCATCTGATCTTTCTGGTAACAATGTTAGTGTTCTATCTGATTTGTCAATTAATTGTTCTTGGATTATTTTTGATGCATCTCCATTAATTGAAATTATTTCTCCTGCTAGTTTGTTCATCAAAATATTTCTTTCACAAAGTTTTGATGCTACTGGATTCAAATCAAGACTATATACAGTACATTTTTTCTTTTTTGCAGCCATAATTGAAAACATTCCTACTCCTGCAAACATGTTTACCACTACTTCTCCATCTTGAGTTAATTTTGCGATTCTTTCTCTTTCAGTTGAGAGACGAGGTGAGAAAAATGCTTTTTCTACATCTACAATAAATTTACAATTGAATTCTTTGTATTCTGTTTCTGTATTGTCTTCTCCTGCTAGGATCTCTAGATTTCTTGTACGAAAATCTCCTTCCACTGCTGAAGATTGATAAAATACACTTTTGACGATTTTAACTTCATTTAGTAATGTCTCCCCAATAATTTTTTTCTTGGATAACAGCGAATCTGGTATTCTAACTATTATGATATTTCCTATTTGATCAAATGCTGAGATTAATTCTTCACTTTCTTTTGATGTTAACACACTTTCTAGTGATTTTTTTAACATTCGAGTCAATGCTTGTGATAAAAATTTCCTGATGCTTTTTGATCTTTATCTAANCTACTCTCTATTTTGTTTACTCTAGGTCTTAGACTTTTTTCATCTCTTCTAAATGACATGTCCAATGATTTTAGGAATCTGTTCATTGCTGCTGGTTTTGGCATAGGGGATGTAGCNGTTCCTGCCTTTCCTGACTCTCCTTCAAATATTATCATTGAATCTGATACTAAATCCATTAACTGCAAATCATGGTCAATAATAATTGCTGATTTTCCAAACGAACGAACAAATTTTTGCAAAAATTTTGCAACTGCAATTCTATCTTCAACATCTAAAAATGCTGAAGGCTCATCTAATGCATACAAATCTACTTTTTGAATTAAACATGATGCAACTGCAATTTTTTGTAGTTCACCACCTGAAAGATTTTTTACTGATTTATTGTATAATTTTCTAATTTTTAATGGGTCTAGAATTTGTTCTTCTTCTTGACTTCCCTCTATAGGACCTCCGTTTGCCTTTTCTAAAAGTGCTATAACTTCTACATCAATATCATTTTGGAGATACTGTGGTTTGTATGCTATCTTGATTTTTTTATCAATTGAACCCACATCAGGTTTTTCTGCTCCTGCAATCATTCTCATCATTGTTGTTTTTCCAAGAGCATTTGCGCCCATTATGCCCAAAACTTCTCCTTTTCTTATTTTTCCAGGTTCAATTGAGACTGAAAATGAATCAAATTTTTTCTCTAGTTTTGGATAATTTACAATCTCGGTACCTTCTTGGAAAATATCTGTAGCTGATGATGATACATCCATAGAAAATTTCTTCTCTCTAAATCTAACATTTTCATTTGGTAAATACCCATCAAGGAAAACATTGATTCCTATTTTGGTTGATAAAATATTTGAAACAATTCCATATGCTGTTGGTTCACCATATAGTACCTCAATGTAGTCACTAAGGAAATCAAGTAATGTTAGATCATGCTCTACAACCATTACACTTTTTCCAATTTTTGCTAATCCTTGAATTACTCTTGCAACACCTGTTCTTTGAAATACGTCATTGTATGATGAAGGCTCATCAAAAAAATAAAATTCTGTATCTTTTGATGCCGCAGCAGCTACTGCAATTCTTTGTAGTTCTCCTCCACTAAGTTCTTTCAAACTTTGCTCCATGGAATTTTGTAATCCTAATTCTCTAACTAATTCTCTAGTTACCCCCCTTTCATCATATTTATCCAGTAACTCATTTCCTGTACCGTCAAATGCTTCTGCAAGATGATGAATTTGTTGTGGTTTTATTGATGCACGAATTTCATTTTTTTCAATTTTTTGAAAATGTTGTTTTAATTCAGTTCCACTATAATGTTTAAAAATTTCATCCCATTCTGGTGGATTTTCATATCTTCCAAGATTTGGTTTTAGTTTTCCAGACAATATGTTGACTACTGTACTTTTCCCCATTCCATTTCTTCCAAGTAGTCCAACGACTTCTCCTTTTCTTGGGGTTGGTAATTTGTATAATCGAAAAGAGTTTGTTCCATACTGATGAATTTTATCCGTAGCTAATTCACTTGCTAAATTAACAATTGTTATTGCATCAAATGGACATACTTTGACACATATTCCACATCCATTACAAATATCCTCATCGATTTGTGCTTTTTTTGATTCTTCATTAATTGTAACACATTCTGCGCCTGATTTGTTAACTGGACAATATTTTATACATTCTAACCCACATTTTTGGGGCTGGCATAAATCCTGATCCAATACTGCAACTCTGTGTGTCATAGTTGTAATTCGATATTTTCTTTGCTTTATACCTATTTTGAGTTAATTTCAAATCTGTCGTTACCTTAATACATTAGAATTATGATATGATTTTCAAGCCGGCCATAGCGTCAGGGTGCGACCTAATCCCATTCCGAACTTAGAAGTCAAACCTGATAGCGCTGTTGTGTTACTAAGATGCGAGAGCTCTTGGGAAGCAACAGTGCTGGCATTTTTCAATTTTCCAACAATCTTTTAATACCTATTTCATTTGATTGAATTGATTTCAATGCCAAATTGTAGTGTTTGTGGAGAAAAATCTGATAATGATATTAGATTACTGAACCACATGATGGAAAAACATGGATGGAGGAATCCAAATGTTAGTACCCCTGATAGAAATAGTCGGGGTTATTGATTTTATAATTTTTGTAAATAATCTAAAATCAATCTTACTCCAAAACCTGTAGCGCCTTTTGGATTGTATGGTTTTTCTTTTGTAGCTGCTCCTTGAGTCCATGCAACTCCTGCAATATCTAGATGTGCCCATGGTGTATTTTCTATTGCACTTTTCAAAAATGCAGCAGCTGTAATAGTTCCTGCAGCTCTTCCTATTCCAACATTTTTGATATCTGCAACATTTGATTTTATCATATCCATATAGTCCTGTGTTAATGGTAATTCCCAAATTTCTTCTGTTGTTGTTTTAGATGAATCTGTAATTTTCTTTGTTAGCTGTTCATTGTTTGATACAATTGCAGCTACATTGTTACCTAATGCAACAATACACGCTCCTGTTAAAGTTGCAAAATCAATAATTGCTTTTGGAGAATATTGTTTTTCACCATATGCTAAAGCATCTGCTAAAATGAGCCTGCCTTCTGCATCTGTATTTAGAATTTCTGCAGTTTTCCCATTGTATAATTTTAAAATATCTCCTGGTCTGTATGCTTCTCCTCCTGGCATATTTTCTACTGATGGAATAATTCCTACTACATTAATTGGTAATTTTAGTTCTGAAACTGATTTCATAATTCCTAATACTGTACATCCACCACATTTATCAAATTTCATTTCATCCATACTTTGTCCTGGTTTTAATGAAATTCCCCCAGTATCAAATGTAACAGCTTTTCCAACTAAAACAATTGGTTTTTGATTTTTAGGTCCATGATTATGTTCTATAGTAATCAGTTTTGGTTCATTTTTACTTCCTTTACCTACAGCTGTAATTCCTCCAAAACCTTTTTTCTTTAATTCAGGTTGTGAAATTATAGTACATTTCATTTTATTTTTTTTAGAAATATCTTTAGCAAAATTTGCTAGTGTTGTAGGAGTACATTCGTTTGGTGGTAAATTTGCAATACTTTTAGTAAATATTGCACCATCTGCAACAGCTTCAGCAATTTTAATTGCTTTTGAGATTTTATCTGATTTTGAAACTATGATTGTCATATCTGGTGATCTATCTGCTTTTTCTGTTTTGAATTTATCAAATTTGTATAATGACATTTTTGCACCTTCTATAATCTGAGAAACTGATGCAATTGAATCAATAACAAAAGTTGGGGGTGCTATGATTGAAAATTCTTTTAATTTTAATTCTCTTGCTTTTTGTGCAATTTTTCCTGAAACAAATCTAATTGTATCTTGTGTTAAATTTTCTTTTCCCCCAATTCCTGCGAGAAGAATTCTTTGAGCCTGTTTTTTACCTGGGATTGGAATAATCGTTAATTTTCCTAGTTTACCATTCATATCTTTGAGAGATTGATTGATTGAATCTGATGTTTTTGTATCAAATTTTGGTAATCCTAGAACTTTAATCGAATTTTCTAACACAAATCCACATAACAACTCAGTTTTCTTTTTTGTAGAACTCTCAGTTTTAATCTTCACGATAAAATCATGTTTTTTAAAGGATTATTTAGATTTTCTATAAATCAATTTTTTTACTATTTGTAATGAGTGTAAATGATCTAACAAATACTGCTTTGACACTCTTACATTCATTACTACAAATGTTATCGATTTGAGCAAATTTTGTTTTTCTTGATTTTGTCGAAAAAATTGATTTAACTAATGGAAATAATGCTGCTCTTCCACCACTTGCTCTTTTTTCATCAATAAACCAAAACATCTCTAATGCTGATTCATCTAAAATTTCACCTCTAATTTTTATTCCAAAATTTGAATAATGTCCTACCATTGTAATTTTACCTTTTGCCAAAAAATTTACAATTGTTGCAAATTTTATACAAACATAACACTGATCATCAAAAAGTACAATTGGAATTTCCTTTTTAATTTCCATAATTGTATATAATTGCGATCAAATTAAAATTTTACAGAAGTAGATTTTTATTCGATTTAAGGAGATAGATCCAGATGGGTCTTAATTATTATCAAATTAAAAAAAATATTTTACGAGCTCGCAAATTAGTTATCAAGGCAACTAATACAGCAGGTTCTGGTCATCCTGGTGGTTCATTTTCCATGGCTGAAATTTTAGGTTGCTTATTTAACAAGCATTTGAAATTTGATGCTCAAAACCCTCAATGGGAAGATAGAGATCGTTTAGTATTATCAAAAGGTCATGCTGCCCCTGGATTATTTTCTAATATGGCAGTTGCAGGTTATTTTCCAGAATCTGAAATTGAAACTTTACGAAAATTTGGTAGTAGATTACAGGGACACCCTGATCTAAAATGTCCTGGAGTAGAATTTTGTGGTGGTTCATTAGGAACAGGACTATCTTATTCTGTTGGAATTGCACTAGCTGCAAAAATTGATTCTAAATCTCATCATATCTATACAATTATTGGAGATGGTGAATCTGATGAGGGTCAAGTTTGGGAAGCTGCTATGACAGCTTCAAAATACAAAGTTGATAATCTAACTGCTTTTCTTGATAGAAATTTTATTCAACAAGATTCTTACACTGAAAAAATAATGCCATTAGATAAAAAATTAGAAGGTGATGATATTGCTGAAATGTGGAAGGATGCATCAAGATGGAAAACTGGTGATAAATGGAGATCATTTGGTTGGAATGTTCTTGAAATTGATGGACATAGAGTTGAACA
>JGI26244J51143_1001112_pt1 | contig 9575 bp, 7 predicted proteins | sample SaaInlV_150m_DNA_6_FD_51143 | JGI IMG/M metagenome (IMG submission 51143) | reverse complement strand
GGAGAGAATGTCCGGTGTCTGGTGCAATTAGGCGATAGTTGGCGTATTTTTCCAACCAATGCGGTTTTAAAGTTGTTGGATCAAACAGGGCTATTTATATCGGTAACTGTTGAGTACTAATAAGTTTAGCGTCTTGAAGGGGTTGGGTACTCATGGTGAGTACCCAACCCCTTTTTTTGGTTAGCTTAGCGGTTTTATTCCGTGTTTTTACTTGTGTCAGATGAGCGGCTTGAATCTTTTTTCTCAACTTGTGAAGTTGACTGAGGTGCTGGAGCCGCCTTGGGTGTCGGAGCCGCTTGAGGAGCCGGTGCTACCTGAGGTGCTGGAGCCGCCTTGGGTGTCGGAGCCGCTTGAGGAGCCGGTGCTACCTGAGGTGCTGGAGCCACCTTGGACGTCGGGGTTACTTGAGGAGTCTCAGTCGGCTGAGAGGCCTCGGGCGTGACTGGGTTTGTCTTAGCCGTGTTATTGCGATTTGCTGACGGACCGCGGTTATTTCGACGACGGTTACGGTTTCGTCTAGGATACGGTCGTTTTTCTTCCGTTTTGTTGGGAGCAGTTGATTCAGTGGGTGTGTTGTCTGTCGTCTTATTTTCTGATTTATTTTCAGGGTGACTGGTATTTGCCGGTAGCGGCCTGCTGTCAGGGGTATTGGCAGGACTTTGATTGCTGATATTATTTGGGTTCTGAGTCGTTGGCCTGTTTTTTTCAGGACTCTTTTTTGCTGTAGTGCTTGCAACGGTAGCAGATGAAGCGGTGCTTTCACGGTTCTCGGTGTTGCGAGTGTTTCGATTATCTCGGTTGCTTCGATTGTTACGATTGCTGCGGGTGTTTTGGTTGCTACGGATGCTGGGCTCTGTTACGTTGCCGCGGTCATCATTAGCCGATTCTACTATGTTCCCGCGGTTCTCTTCTGTAACAGCGGTCTCTGGAGTGTTACGGTTAGGTGATGGGCTGCGATTGGCTTGATTATTCCGATTATTGCGGTTATTGCGGTTATTGCGGTTATTGCGATTTGCATTACGTGGGCGTCGCTTAGAGGGGGTATGTTTTTTCTCCTCGTCAGTAGCGCCTCTTACGTAACCGTCTTCAAAGTGTGTAGGTTCCTGAGGTATCTTGTTCGTTGTTGAACTGTCAGGTTTGCCAAATAAGCGTTTAAAAAATCCAACTTTTACAGGCTCTGTTTTTTCAGGAGCCGGTGATTCTGGAAGGAAATTTTTGATTGCCGTATTGTCGTTACTTACAGGTGCTTTTTGGGCAAAATCAGGGATGTTAATTGTTTCACTCTGGATGTTTTCATAACTTTGGACATCTTCGTCAGGGTCGGTAGCTTTAATGCGTTCTAGTTCATACGCAGGGGTTTCCATGTGTTTGCTGGGAAGAATAACAATACCCACTTGTAAGCGTTGTTCAATTTGTTCAATGATTTGTCGTTTTTCATTGAGTAGAAAGGTGGCGGACTCAATAGGCAGATGAATAATGACCTTAGCGGTAGCCGGTTTCATTGCTTCTTCTTCAATTAATCGTAATACTGAAAGCGCAACAGATTCTACATTTCTAATAGCGCCTTGTCCTTCACACCGCGGACAGGTGAGTTGCGTCGATTCGCCGAGTGAAGGTTGAATGCGTTGGCGGGACATTTCTAATAAACCAAAGCGTGAAATGCGGCTGGTTTGAATACGAGCACGGTCAATCTTGAGTGCATCTCGCAGACGGTTTTCAACAGCGCGTTGATTTTTATTAGCCATCATATCGATAAAATCAATGACAAAAAGACCGCCTAGATCCCGGATCCTAAATTGTTTGGCAATTTCGTCAGCAGCTTCAAGGTTGGTATTCAGTGCGGTTTCTTCAATATCACTGCCTTTAGTTGATCGTGCGGAGTTGATGTCAACGGAAGTTAATGCTTCTGTGTAGTCAATGATGATTGAGCCACCGGAAGGCAGAGGTACTTCGCGTGAATAAGCCAGTTCGATTTGTGATTCTATTTGATAGCGGTTAAATAACGGTACGCTTTCATTGTATAGCTTGGCTTTAGGAAGAAAGGCCGGCATAACCTGTGTTAAAAAGGACTGAACAAGGTTAAATGACTCAGGATCATCAACGATTATTTCATCAATATCATTACGCAAGTGATCGCGCAGTGCCCGAATAATAACATTGCTTTCTTGAAAGATTAGAGCGGGTGCCTTTTTCTCCTGCGCCGTTGTTTCAATCGCATTAGCAAGTTTCACTAAATAGTCTAAATCCCATTGCAATTCTTCAGTGTTTTTTCCACAGCCCGCAGTGCGGACAATAACGCCCATATCTTCAGGAATAACGAGATCAGCCATTGCTTCACGGAGTTCATTGCGCGTATCCCCTTCAATACGACGCGAAATACCGCCCGCTTTCGGGTTGTTCGGCATAACGACGAGGTAGGTCCCTGCAAGACTCAAATAGGTGGTCAGTGCTGCGCCTTTATTACCACGCTCTTCCTTTTCTATCTGNACCACAATCTCCTGACCTTCTTTAAGTGTTTCCTTAATCTTAGATCGTGAGTTGCCACTGTATTTAGGTGCAATTTCCTTGAAGGGTAAAAAACCATGTTTGCCATCAGTATAGTTAACAAAAACGGCTTCTAAGCTGGGTTCTACACGAGTGATAATACCCTTATAGACGTTGGATTTTTTTTGTTCTTTTGATGGTATTTCAATATCGAAGTCATAAAGGCTTTGCCCGTCGACTAAAGCAACGCGCAATTCTTCTGATTGCGTAGCGTTGATAAGCATTCTTTTCATTATGTATGTCCTTGTTCATCCTGCTCCATTTAATTCATGTTCTAATGGTCAATTCACAACGTAGTTAACGTTGGTGGCTGGGGCTGTGTTTTTCTTTGTCAACTTTCATCGTTATAATGTCTGTAAACCTTAAAGGTTTCATCTCATTAGCTCTGTGCTAATGGGTTATGGAAAGTCTGTCGCTGCCGCTGAGTATTTGTAACTGAGCGGGTTGCAGCGCTTTAAAAACAACAAGACCCCTAAGCAGGACGCTTGTTTTCACTCATCTCGGGTAGAGTGATAAAACCCAAATTCTTTTATGTTGAGGCTATAACGTAGTCATGTGGAAGAGAGAGTTCAAGTGTTTAATTTTTTACCACATTGGTTAGCTTCTTGCCGGTTCGTTTTTTTAGTCGACAGGCTATAAGCTTGAAATCCGTTATAAATAAGCCCACGACAAGCCTTTTGAGCTTGAATTATTCGTAAACCTTGATCATTTACTCTCTAACACCCCAATATACCAATATAATAGTATTACAGCAATTTAAATCGTTGATTTGCTGTATTATTGTTAATTATTAACTACAGTGCGCATAGAACGTGTAATGATCGTTTATAGTGGTTTTGGGTGCAAATAGACTTTTTTTGGTTTTTTCAGATAAAAAATATAGATTTTTGAATAAATGGCAAACAATATTCTTGGTAGTACACAGAACGTTCAGTATGTAGAAATCGGTGAGAAACATGAGGGACAGCGGGTTGATAACTTTTTAATTGCTGTCTTAAAGGGGGTTCCAAAAAGTCGGATCTACCGAATGCTTCGAAAAGGTGAAGTGCGGGTTAATAAAAAACGGTGTAAAGCGACAGTACGTCTCGCAATGAATGATTTAGTACGGATCCCCCCGGTGCGTATGGATATTCAAACAGACAAGGTGTTTGTTCCGCAGCGCTTGCGGCACAGTTTAGTCGATGATATTTTGTATGAAGACGCGAGTTTATTGGTTCTTAATAAACCGTCTGGGTTTCCTGTGCATGGTGGCAGTGGCGTTCGGTCTGGAATAATTGAGGGTTTACGCGAAATTCGTCCGGATCACCGTTTTTTGGAGTTGGTGCATCGACTGGATAAGGATACATCAGGGTGTTTGATTGTTGCTAAAAAACGCAGCGCACTGCGAAAATTGCACGAATATTTTCGGGGTGATGGTGTTTCCAAAACGTATTTAGCGTTATTGGTGGGAGTCTGGCCACAACAAAAACAGTGGGTTGACGTGCCGTTATTGAAAAATATCAGCAAGGGCGGCGAGCGTATGGTTGTTGTCAGTCCTCAAGGTAAGTCTGCTGAAACGGCATTCAGGCGGTTAGGGGTTTATAAAACTGCGACCTTAGTTGAGGCGCGGCCTAAAACGGGGCGGACCCATCAGATTAGAGTCCATGCGAAATGGCTGGGGCACCCCATTGTTGGTGATGAGCGGTATGGTGACACGGAGAGTGTTAACGCATTTAAAGCAAACGGTTTCGATCGATTAATGTTACATGCGCATCAACTGACCTTTAAACACCCGGAAACAGAGCAACCTTTTACTGTGACGGCCGAGTTACCTACGAAAATAACAACGTTGTTAACGCGATTATGAAACGGGAGGATAATAAATGGCTGTTTTAATTTATTTAGGCCGTCCTTATGAGTGCTGAGGTTTAAATTAGGATTGTCGGACTAGATTTTTTTAGAGGCATTCAAAATGAAGTTGATCTTTATAGGTTTGTGCTATGCTCCGTTTTTTTTGACGGACGGGTTGTGAGGCAGTTATAGCGTGGGTAAGGGGTCATTTAAATTTAAGTTAAGAAAGGCGGTTACCTTTAAATCGGTTTCCAGCCGGTTTTTTACGCACTATTCTTTGTGAATAATTGAAATTTTAGGTTAAGAAGGTGATAAATGAGTGAGGAAAACACAAAGCAAACACTGGCTTCGAGTGAGGGTAATCATGCTTGGGAGAAGTCATTAATTGAGAAGCTGGCGTTAGCGGGAGTCACCGAGCAGCGTAGAGCCCGGCGCTGGGGAATCTTTTTTAAATTAGCGATGATGACTTATTTGGTGGTTTTGTTAGTTATTAGTATGGGGCCGCGGTTAAACATAGGAATACAGAGTGTTGAAAAGCATACGGCGGTTGTTGATGTTTCCGGAATGATTATGCAAGGGGCTGATGCAAATGCTGCTAATATTATTCAAGGTTTGCGTGCTGCTGCTGAAGATGAGATGACGCAGGGCATTATTGTCCGTTTGAATACGCCGGGAGGAAGTCCTGTGCAGTCCGCCTATGTTTTTGAGGAAATTGTTGCAATCAGAGCACAATACCCTGATTTACCTGTTCATGCGGTGGTGACTGATATGTGTACTTCAGGTGGCTATTATATTGCTGCAGCCGTTGATAAGATTTTTGTTAATCCTGCCAGTGTTGTGGGTTCAATAGGTGTCATTATGGAAGGCTATGGCTTTGTAGATACCTTGGAAAAATTAGGTGTTGAACGCCGCGTGATGACGGCAGGTAAGCATAAGGCCATGTTGGATTCCTTTGCGCCGGTTAATAGCGCTGAAAAGGCGCATGCACAGCATTTGCTTGATCAGGTTCACCAACAATTTATTGCCGCTGTTAAAAAAGGGCGAGGTGAGCGGTTGAAGGTGACTGATGACATGTTTTCGGGATTGGTCTGGACCGGTCAGGAAAGTGTTGCTTTGGGATTGGCTGATGGAATCGGACATGATCGTTCGGTTGCAAAAGATATCATTGGTGCAGAAAAATTAGTAGATTTTACACCGCGGGAACAATTTCTTGAGCGGTTAGCAACTAGAATTGCCAGTTCAGTGGGTGAAATGCTGACCGGTGTTAATCGTACGGGTTGGTTGCAATTGTAATGGTCGTTGATTGAATAATGGAAGGCATTTTTTTACGGTGTGTATTAATTGCGAATGTATGAAATGAATATATTTCAAACAAAAAATACACGGTTATTGAATTTTGTATTGAATTCGAGCATAATTGCCTTCCTTTCGGGAACATTGCTCGAAAGTCTCTATGGTAACTGTGTCGGTCCTCTCGCAACGATACGCTGTAAACCCCGTCAGGCCCGGAAGGGAGCAGCGGCAGCAGCTTATTCGTGTGCCGGGATGTGGCTGGCGCAGTTTCCACCCATGACTACCCGTTTTGTTCTTCTTTCTTCTATTCAACCGTCATGACTTATCAAGCACTAGCGCGAAAATGGCGACCTCAGGGTTTTAATGAGATTGTTGGCCAAGAGTCGGTTGTTAAGTCATTGATGAACGCTCTGAAGTCTGATCGTTTACATCATGCCTATTTATTTACCGGTACGCGCGGTGTGGGTAAAACAACAATAGCGCGCGTGCTTGCAAAAGCACTAAATTGTGAGGATATTCAAGCGGCTAATCCGTGTGGTCAGTGTTCGGTTTGCCGTGATATTGATGATGATAAGTATATTGATTTTCTAGAAATAGATGCAGCATCGAGAACTAAGGTTGAGGATACTCGGGACTTGATTGATAATATTCAGTATGCACCTAGTCGCGGGCGTTATAAGGTTTATCTGATTGATGAAGTGCATATGTTATCGGGACATAGCTTCAATGCCTTATTGAAGACGTTGGAAGAGCCGCCTGACCATGTAAAGTTTCTCCTAGCAACGACGGACCCGCAGAAAATACCGGTGACGGTATTGTCGCGGTGCTTGCAATTCAGCTTGAAGCATTTAACTGTTAATCAATTAACAGACCAAATGAAGACCATTTTACAGAAAGAAACAATTGCTTATGATGCCCCTGCGCTAGCGCTCATTGCTCATGTTGCCGCAGGCAGTATGCGCGACGGATTAAGTCTTTTAGATCAGGCGATTGTTTTTGGAGAAGGTCAAGTTTCAGTTGCCCATGTGCAGTCCATGTTGGGTACGGTAGGGAGTCAGGCCGTTGGAGAATTGTTATTGACGGTGGCGGCTAATGATCCTGCTGGAGCATTACAAAAGGTTGCTGAAATGGCAGACTTTTCTTCTGATTTTGATTCAGTGTGTGCCAGTGTGATTCGAATATTGCACCGAACTGCATTGGCTCAAGTGGTTCCAGAGACATTGGTATTAGCAGAATCCAGAGAAGTTGTTGAGAACTTGGTTGCAGCTTTCACGCCGGAAGAGGTTCAATTGTATTATCAGATTGCNTTAACGGGGCGAAAGGATTTGCAGTTAGCCGTGGATTTACGCAGTGGTTTTGAGATGTTATTGCTTCGAATGTTGGCATTTAGACCGATAGGCNCCGNCAGCACAGGTGCTGAGCAGAACTCTGGCGTTGCGCCGGTATCGGTTAAAACGATTGTGAAGCAGCAGGCGTCTAAAAGTGTTGAGGAGACAGCTAAGTCTTCTGGGACGGATGACTGGCTGGTGATGGTGGGTGCAATGAACTTGGGTGGGATGGCGCGAGAGTTAGCAAACAATTGTATTTTGGCCTCCTTGACAGACGACCAATGTCGTTTGATGCTGGATGAGCGCTTTAAAGAATTACACGGTAAAAAAACCGAACAATCTTTATTGAAGGCATTACAAGGTTATTTGGGGCGGTCAGTTAAATTGGTGATTCAGACGCAATCGTTAGCACATACCACAACACCGGCAGTATTAATTAATGAGCAAATAAAAAGTCGGCAACAGGCCGCAGAACAAGCAATTGATGATGATAAAGCGGTTAGGGCGTTAAAGGACAGGTTTTCAGCGCACGTCATACCGGGAACGATAGAACCTGTTAAAAGCAGTGAGGAAAAGCAATGAAAAATGAATTAGGGGGCTTGCTACAACAAGCTCAGAAAATGCAGGAGAACTTTCAGAAAACCCAAGATGAATTGGCGCAAATGGAAGTTAAAGGAGAGTCAGGTGGTGGCTTGGTAACCTTGGTGATGACGGGCAAGCGTGCTGTAAAAACCGTTTCAATTGATGACTCTTTATTGGCGGATGATAAGGATATGTTAGAAGATTTAGTGGCGGCGGCCATTAATGATGCCGTGAATAAAGTTGCTAAATTGAAGCAGGAGAAAATGGCGGGCATGACAGCGGGTTTTCCAATGCCTCCAGGATTTAAAATGCCCTTTTAATGCACCAGTCAGGATTATTAAATGATTTGATCCAAGCCTTGTGCTGTTTGCCGGGGGTGGGTCCTAAGTCGGCACAACGGATGGCCTTTCATTTATTACAAAAAGATCAACGCGGCGGTATTCAACTGGCGGAAACATTATTAAAGGCAATTGACCAAGTGGGGCATTGTCAGCAATGTCGAACGTTGACTGAGTATGAGGTGTGCCATCTTTGTGCCAGTTCCTCTCGTGATGAGACGGTTTTGTGTGTTGTAGAAACACCTGCCGATGTCTGGGTTGTTGATCAATCGGCCGTGTTTCGAGGCAAGTTTTTTGTTTTGCATGGCAGACTCTCACCGTTGGATGGAATTGGGCCCGACGAGTTGGGTTTTGATTTGTTAGCGCAGCGGTTAACTCTGGGGCTTGTTAAAGAAATTATTTTGGCAACGAATGCCACGGTTGAAGGGGAAGCGACGGCCCATTTTATTAGTGAAATGGCGCGCCGGCAAAATATTACGGCGACACGCATTGCGCACGGAGTGCCGATGGGCGGGGAGTTGGAATATATTGACGGTGGAACCTTAGCGCATGCTTTTAATGGGCGTCGGGAATTATAAAAGGGAGGCGTGAAATGAGTGATTGTTTGTTTTGCAAAATGGTTCGGGGGGAAATCGTTCCGGATATCGTTTACGAAGATGCAAATGTTTTAGCATTTAATGATATTAACCCACAGGCACCGGTACATATTTTAGTGATCCCGAAACAACATATTGCAACTTTAAATGCGTTGTCTGACAAAGCGCTGGCCGGTGAATTACTAACGCGGTGTGCATTGATAGCAGATCAGCAAGGGTTGGCGGAGAATGGCTACCGTACGGTGATTAATTGTAATGATCAGGGTGGTCAAGAGGTTTATCATTTACATCTGCATTTGCTTGGCGGTCGGCAGCTGTGTTGGCCGCCCGGTTAGCGCTGGGATCGACTCAAGTTAGAGGTTCATTTTCTCTTTTAATTTTAAGTAGCGGTGGTAACGCGTTTTACTGATGCTCTGGTCTTCAACAGCTTGTCGAACGGCGCAGCCTTTATCCTTTTGGTGTTGGCAATCATTAAACTGACAGGTTTCAATAAAGGGTTGGAATTCTCTAAAACCATACGCTAACTGCGCTTCAGAGAGTCCTGCAAGACCAAAAATAGCCACACCCGGGCTGTCGATAAGGGCGCCTCCTGAGGGTAAGTGATAAAGGGTTGCCGCGGTTGTGGTATGTCGGCCGTGTGCATTTGCTGTAGATAAGGTGTTTGTTTTAAGTGCCTTGTCAGGAATTAGAGCATTGGTCAGTGATGATTTACCAACACCTGATTGTCCGGCTAAAATGCTGGTTTGATTAGCCAGTGCGTCGGTGAGGGTTGTTAAGCCTTCGCTAGTCGCCGCACTTACAGAGTGCAGTGTATAGCCCATGTCTTGGTAGTGTGTTAATTCTTGAGTAATGCGTTGGCGTTCAGAGGTGGGGGTCAGGTCAATTTTATTAAAGACTAATTCGGCACTAATATTACGATTTTCACAAACGGCCAGATATTGGTCAATGAGTAAAAAGTCGCAGTGGGGTTCTGTGGCAAAGACGACGATAACTTTGTCGATATTGGCCGCAACGGGACGTGTTTTACCCTGACGAGCAGGTCGTGTTAAGACGGAGCGGCGGGG
>JGI26244J51143_1001105_pt1 | contig 9654 bp, 10 predicted proteins | sample SaaInlV_150m_DNA_6_FD_51143 | JGI IMG/M metagenome (IMG submission 51143) | reverse complement strand
GAAATGTCTAAAATTGTTATTGCAAAATTTACTTCCGTTGATATTTTAGTTAATAATGCTGGTTTTGCAATTTATGGCTCTATATTTGATCTTTCAATAGACGAGATTGAATCTCAAATGGAGACCAATTATTTTGGTATGGTTTATTGTACAAAAAATTTTCTTCCNTTAATGCTAAAGAAAAAATCTGGACATATAGTGAATGTGGCATCTGTTGCTGCAAGCTTTGGATTACCTGGAATTGCTTCATACTGTGCATCAAAATTTGCAATGTTAGGATTTTCTGAAGGTCTTAAACATGAACTTGCTGGAACTGGAGTTGGAGTTACAGTTGTTAGTCCAATAATGGTAGAAACTGATTTTTTTAATCATCCATCTTTTGAAAAAATTCCAAAATACTCGCCAACATCACTAAATTCTAAAACCGTTGCTAAAGCAATTCTAAAAGCTGCAAATTCATCTAGACTTGAAATCATCACTCCCTCAATAGTACGTGTTGCAGTGTGGCTAAAACATACGTTTCCTTATTTAATTAATCCTGTTTTAGGAAAGTCTTTCAAAAAACAGTTGGATTCAACAGAATCTGATTAGTTCTATTATTCGATATTGTCATCTGATGATTGACTAGAATCACTCTCATCTATCAATTTAATTGATTTTAATTTAAAATCATAAATTGCACTCATTTCAATTTCTTTTTCTTTTTCCAAAAACTCTGAAACTTTTTTACTTAACGGCGCTTTGTGTTGTTCAAAAGTAAATTCATAAACAATACCTTTTTCTAANTCTGAAATTTTAATTTTTTCTGGCACATCCATTGTAACGATTTGTCTTCCGTCTTCTACAGGGTCATACAATTGAGTATCTATTTTATTGTCTTCTTGATACATTTCTAGAACATACCCTGAAATTTTCATTTTTTTAGGTTTTTCAAATTTAGCATTCTGAATTTCATCAGTAACCCACTCTGGAATATCGTCTTTCTTTTTTACCATATTAAATTACCACTAACTGTCTAAATTTTTATCTTTTTTACTTTTATTCCACCATTCAAGATAATCATCACTCTTATCATCACGTGTTTTCTCTTTTTGATTTAATTTGAATCTAATATCTGATATTTGTTCTCTTGAGGCATATAATCCGCATTTTTTACAAATGAAATTTTTTGTATTTTTATCCATTTCCATTGGAATTTCAACTTCATCATATAGTTTGTAAAGATCTTGTTTATCCCTGTTTTCNTCTTCTACNTCTTCTTCATATTTAGCTAGAATTTTNTTCTTTGCTCTTGCTGTACATTCAGGACAAACAACCAATNAAATTTAAATTAATTTTTTCCATAAAAGCGTTCGCACGTTCTTTCTTGATCGATATTTTATCCGGCACGCGGATTTTTTCATCATCCCTTGCGGTCCGTTCGCCCATCGAAATCCCGCGTGCCAGATGATGAAATTATCTGAAATAATCTATTATCTCTTTTCTTCCAAGATTTGCCTTGCAATTTTTGCTGAATTTTCAGCACCATTAGGCACAAAATTCTTTGAAAACTCATTCAAATTTTCCTCAAATATTTCATAATTTTCTTTAATTTTAGAAATAGCACCTACCACTTGATCTGTTTTTGAAACTAAAATTCCTAGTTTTTTTTCATCTGCCCATCGAATATTGTTTGTATTTTCATCATGAATTGGGATTCCAATTATTGGTTTTGCTTTTTCACCCATTATTTCACCCATTACTGTATGGGAGCCGTTTACAACTGCATATTTACATAAATCCAAAACTGTATTTTTTTCTTGTTCTGAAAGAAAACCAATATCAATTTGTATCCAATCAATTTTCTTTTCTAAAGCATCTGAAACTGAATATTTTTTACCATCTTTTCCAATTACTGAATCAATACTTGATTCATTTTTAGCATGTGAAATAATTCTTTTTTCTTTTATCATTTCATTCGTGCTAAAAACTTCATTATACCTTTCACCAGTTGCATCATTAGCTGATTTATTTCCAGTTCTCATCCAATAGCCAAATTCATTATTTTTTAATAGTTTTTCCAAATCTGTTTCTTTTTCACTTTTAATTTTTTTATTATTTGTAAAATGTCCCACATAGACTACTTTTTCTTCTGCTTCTTTTATAAAATTTAGATTATATTCACACATAGTATATGGTGGTGGTGAATCTGCAACAAGAATTTTTGATGCTTTATTGATTTGTTTCGCTATAAAAATTAGTGATGGATAAAGATATGATCTTGAATTATACAATTTTGGTCTAAATTGATTTGTTACAAATAAACTTGGGATGTTTCTATTATTTGCTAAAATATTTGAACCCATGTCTCCATCATTTATGACCAAATCAAATTTTTCTTTATTGTATAGTTTTCTCTCTTCTCTCAAATAATTCATAATCTGTTTTATTAGTGATGGATTATTTTCTATTGGTAATAGTATATTCATCAATGATTTTGAAATACTGGGACCAAACTTTCCATCGATTGGAGTTGGCATTAAAATTTCATGAATTTTATCTTTTTTATTTGGAAATTTTTTTAATAATTTTTCATAAACATGATCTTTACTTGAAAAATGAACTTCTAATTCATCTTTAATTTCATTTGACAATGCATCATTTAGCCTCATCATTCGAGAGTAATGACCGCTTCCCCACGGATAGATGAATTCTCCTATTTTAAACATAATTTTTAATTAAATATACTGTTTAAAATTTCAATGATTTTGTTCTAATGAGTCTAAAATATCATGAACATTGTTTGGTCCTAGCTTAACAGAAACTATTTGCTTTGTTTTGAGCGCAGATGTTACTTCTGTTTTTGAGTAAATGGGAATCTCATTTGAAGTAATAGTAACTATTTTTTCTAATTTTTTGATATTTCGTTCCAATCCAATTTCTTTTGCTTCTTCAAATAGTTGATTATCTACACCTGTCAGTGGAATTATTGGAATTTTCTTTTTACTAAATACCTGATTTAATGAATTATCGATAAAATTTGCAGAAAATATTAGTGGTGATAAAGCTAGGGATATACGATTATTTGAATAACTTAACATTATTTGTAATATTGAATTTACATAAAGTAAATAATTTTTAATTCCATTTGGTTTTATTTTTAAATGATAAAATTCCAATTCAATTTTCTTTTGTACTAATCTTGGAATAATTTGATTAATCATTTTTGCTAAATTCATTAATTCAGATTTTTGTCTATAACAAATTATAATTTTTGTATTATGTCCTTGCTTAATTGTTTCATAACAAGAGACTGCAGATATTTCATCATAAATTGAACAAATTGTTTGTTGATTTTGTGATTGATATGGAATTCCACCTCTTCCAGAATCCAAATAAATGCAAATGTATGCATTATTTTTTGTTAAATATGTGTATAGTAATTTATCAAAATTTTCATTTGTTCCAGGATGAGCCTCTAAATTTGATTTTTTTTCTATGATATTTGATGTAGCAGCAATCTCGATGTCTTTAACAAGAAATCCTTTTGATATTCCTTCTACTTTAACGAGAAATTTTTCTCCTTTTAATAATAAATTACCTCCAATTGATGTAATTTCTAAAATAATATTTTGAAAATTATTTTTTGTTTGTCTTGCAATGGCAATTTTTTCAATACCAAAAAGTAAATTGATAGCTGATGATGCAAAAACAGGGTCATTTGCATTAACTAAAATAATATCTCCGTCACGTTTTACAGAGTTATAGTTTTGATTTTTTATTTTAAGTATGTTTTTAATATTTTTAATTAATTGTGGAATTTTATTTTTAGAAAATATATTTGGAAAAACTACTACATATGATATTTCATCCATCTTTTTTATTTTGTCTTCTACTTGTTTATAATTTAGCATAAATTTTTTGGGCAATCAATATAAAAGAAATATTTTAAATGAATATGTGACAAAATTTACACAAGAACAGGTTGATGATCTTAATTCTAGAATTAAAACCACCCAAGATGCTTTACAATGGGTATCTGATAATTTGCATCCTAAAGTTGCTAAAGCATCAAGTTTTGGAGCTGAAGATGCAGTCGTAATGGATATTATGTTAAAAATTAATCCTAATTTTCGATTTTTTACTCTTGATACTGGAAGACTTCCACAAGAGACTTATGATATTATGGACATTGTTAGAAAAAAATACAATATTTCAATTGAAGTACTATTTCCTGATACCAAAGAAGTAGAAGAAATGGTAAAAGAAAAAGGAATGAATCTTTTCTATGAGAGCGTTGATAATAGAAAACTTTGTTGTGAAATTCGTAAAGTTCATCCAATGAATAAAATATTGAGTACTTTGGATGGTTGGATTACAGGATTAAGACGTGACCAGACAAAAAATCGTGAAGATGTTACAATATTTCAATTAGATCATACTCATGGTGGAATTTTAAAAATTAATCCAATAGTTGATTGGACTTGGGATCAAATTCAAGAATATATAAAAAATAATAATTTGCCCTACAACAGTCTTCTTGACAAAGGTTTTCCAAGTATTGGATGTGAACCTTGTACTAGAGCAATAAAACCTGACGAGGATATTCGTGCAGGTAGATGGTGGTGGGAACAAGATGGCAACAAAGAGTGCGGCCTTCATATAGACCATAAATAGATGCTTATCCATGTCTGAGAATAATTCAATCAAAGCTCATGGTGGAATTTTAGTTAACAGAATTACTAAAGTTAATTCTACTGGATTATTTTCAATTACAATTACTGAAGATCTAGCAAATGATGTTGAAAATATTGCAGATGGAATTTTTAGCCCTTTAGAGGGATTTTTAGGGCAACGAGACTTTGAAAGTGTTGTATCTCGTGGAAGACTTGCTAATGACTTGGCATGGACTATTCCGATTGTACTTGATGTAGATAAAGAAACTGCTTCTAAAATGAAAGAAGCAGGAGATGTCCTGTTACAAAACCCGGATGGTGTTGGAGTTGCAGTATTACACGTTGATGAAACATTTACTTTTGATAAAGAGAAAACTGCTCAAGGAATTTACGGCACTACTGATTCATCACATCCTGGTGTAGGATATACAATGTCGATGAAAGATTTCTTGGTTAGTGGAAAAATTGATTTCATACAAAGACCAAACGATACTGAAATTAGGAAAAATAGATTAACGCCAACTCAAACTCGAGAATCTTTTGCAAAAGCAGGTTGGAAAACAATTTGTGCATTCCAAACAAGAAATCCGCCACATGTGGCACATGAAATGTTACAAAAGACATCCATAACAACACGTGACGGTGTATTTGTAAATCCTGTAATTGGCAAGAAAAAATCTGGTGATTTTGTAGATGAAGTGATTGTAAACTGTTATGAAACTATGATAAAATCATATTATCCTGAAAATAGATGTAAACTTGGAACTTTACATACACAGATGAAGTATGCTGGTCCAAAGGAAGCGATACATCATGCAATTATGAGACAAAATTATGGTTGTACTCATATCATCATTGGACGTGATCACGCAGGTGTCGGTAAGTTCTATGATCCAATGGCAGCACAAAAAATCTTTGAAGATTATCCAGAATTAGAAATTTCTCCAGTATTTTTCCCACCGTTCTTTTATTGTAGAAAATGTCTTACATACACAACTCCAAAGGCATGTCCACACGATAATGATGTAAAAGAGCAAATTAGTGGAACTGCATTAAGAGAGATGATCCAAAATGGTCAAGCACCATCTGAATTTATTTTAAGACCTGAAGTAGCAAAGGTAATTTTGGATACCCCAAAACCTTTCGTTGATTAGATATTTATTCAAACAAATTTGGATTAGCTCATGAAGTATCTAATTCTAGTGATTGTATTTCTTGGATTCGTAATTACTCCTGCATTTGCTCAAGAAGTAAACCCTTCTTTAATTATTGAAACTGTGCAAATTCCTGCAGAAAAATTTAACACAGTATTGCGCAATGCACCAATAATTCCACTAGATAACATTCACAGTGTAAGCTGGCAAATTACTATTGACAACAATTTACTTTATGCAAATCCAGATGGTAATGCAGTTTTCAGAGTATATGATAAACTGGATAATGCTGAATTTATTGAAGTTGGTATGGGTCCAAAACCTGACAATAAATTTTGGGTTGCAGTACAAACTCCTGATGAAGGATACGTTGTTGTTCATAGTGATTTAGATAGGGGGTGGTATCCTCAAGCAAAATCTATTGTATCATTTACTGATAGAGCAGGATTAACTGTAAACAATGGAGCAAGAATAGTTGTAACAAATTTGGATATTGGACAATTTGAACTTGAATCTTATTCAGTTCATGGAATGCAAGGAAGTACTGATCCACCTGCAATAAATTCTGGAGTTATGATTGTAGACATATTGTCTGGTGATCCTGGAAAGAATATGTTTGCATTTTTTCCATTTTATGTTGCAGCAGGAATTGGAATTTTAGGCGGAACGTTATATTTTACTAAGAAGCGTTCTTAGTTTTATAATATTTACAACTTTTTGTAATTTTACAAACATCACACATTGGAGAAATAGGCTTACAAATATTTTGACCATACATTACAAATGTATCGTTTATGTCAATCCAATATTTTTTATCTATTTTTTTCATTAACTCTTGTTCTGTATCTTCAGGATTTTTTGTATCAACTAAACCTAATCTATTTGAAATTCTATGGACATGAATATCTACTGGGATAGCTGGTTTTTCAAATGCATACACTAAAACACAATTAGCTGTTTTTCTCCCAACACCTGGTAACTGTACTAGTGTATCAAGATCTTCTGGAACTTTATCTTTGTATTTTTGATGAATTATTTTTGAAACTTCTATGATTCTCTTAGATTTAACATGAAAAAATCCAATTGATCTAATTATTTTTTCTACATCTTTTACTTTTGCATTTCCTAAATCTTTAGGATTTTTATATTTTAAAAATAATGCTTTCACTGCTTTTGTAGTTGTTTCATCTTTAGTTCTTGCAGAAAGTATAGTTCCAATTAAAATACTAAAAGGACCTGTTTCTGCATCATGTAGATCTCTTAATGCTGTAATTCTTGGTGGTTTTACAGCATTCATGGTATTTGTCATACCCGTAAGAATTCTTTTCATTTTCAATTCTAATTTACGCACAAGTATTATAACTGTAATAATGATAATTGACCATTGGAATTAACTAGAGAAGAAGAATCTGCACTAAAAGGTGAGCAAGGTGAAACTATGCAAATGGCATATAGAATTTTGGTTGCAACTGGTGAAGCAACTGATGCTGAAAAATTAATTCCTATTGAATGGGCTCATCTTTCTGGTGTAAATTATAATACAATTGGTGATGCTGGAGAAGAACTTCTATCTAGCGTTAGTAAAGATGCCCGTGTTACAGTAAAAACAACTTTGAATCCAATGGGATTTGATATTGATAATGTATCTAATTACAAATTAGATGAAAATTTTATTTCAAAGCAATTATCCATTAAAAATTCATATGAAACGATGGGAGTAATTCCATCCTTTTCTTGCATTCCTTATGAAATTTTTGATATTCCTAAAAATGGAACACAAGTTGCATTTGCAGAAAGTAATGCTGCCATCCATGCAAATTCATATGATAATTTAAAAACAAACAAAGAAAGTGCATTTAGTGCACTAGCTAGTGCTATTGTTGGTAAGAGTCCTTATTCTTCATTAAGAAAAGAAGACACTCCAAATATTACGATACGAATGAAAGTTAAAAATCCAAATGAATTAACATACGGGATGTTAGGATTTTATGCTGGAAAATTAGGTGATACATCTGTAAATATTTCTGGACTTGATGAAATGGATCAAAGACAATCTAAAGCAATGTGTGGTGGAATGGGAACATCTGGAACGTGTGCTAAATTTATTTTTGGTGANGGTGACTCANACACTGAAAAAATAGATTTTGATGAAAAAGAAATGCAAAATGTACATGANGAGCTTAACACTGCAGAAAAAGGTGATTTAATTACACTTGGTAGTCCTCAATTAGGTTTAGATGAAATTTCTGATCTTACTGCTAAACTAAAAGGTCGTTCTTTTCAAAANAGATGTATGGTTTTCTTACCTCGAACTGTAAAGGAACAGGCACAAAAAATTGGCTACATAACAGAACTTGAGCGTGCTGGATGTGAAATTCTTGCTGATTGTTGTACATGTCTAACTCCATTGATATCCAAAGATGACGTTGATGCAGTTACCACTAATAGTATCAAGGGTGCATTCTATCTTAAAAATTCTAATGGTGTGGATGTTAATTTGAAATCATTAACACAAATTGTCGAAGATGAAACAAGATGAATAAAATTTTAGTCTCAGGAAAAGTAGAAGGTATTGTTTTAAAATCAAATGATCCAATTAATTTCTTGGGAACAGTTGATAAGAAAACTGGTATTATTAGTGATAAAAAACACCCTCTTTTTAAAAAAGCAATTAAAGATACTATTCTTGTATTTCCATCAGGTATTGGCAGTAGTGTAGGTGCATACACTATCTATTCTATAAAATCAAACAATGTAGCGCCACTTGCAATGATTTGTAAAAAAGCAGATCTTACAGTTGCTACTGGATGTGCATTAGCTAATATTCCGTTAATTACTATTAGTGATGACGAATTTTTATCAATTAAAAATGGAATTAAAATATCACTTGATACTGATTCATCTATTCTATCTGTTCATCAATAATACTCTGTTTCTCTAAATCTCCCATACTAACTTGTTTAATTTGGCTTTTACCTGGAGGTAATGCACGAACGAATTCATCGATATTGAATTTTTTTGTAATATCTTCAAATATTTTTAAAAATTCTAGTCTTATTTTTTTTGCACACTCTGCCATTTCTCCTCCTCCTGGTTCAACTATTGCATAGCATATTGAATTTTTTTTAATTGGTTCTGGTGGACCACACGTTAAGACATAATTTTTATCCTCATCTATCATGATTCCAACAGCCAATTTTAGAGTCTCTGATTTGATAAAATTTCGTGTACCTTCTATTGTAAAAGATCCTTTAGGTAAGAATTCTCCACTTGGAGCTGATTTTTTTACTTGTTCTGGATGTACCCAGTAGGCACTAACCCCGTACAATCCTTCTCTCCATGCTCTACTAAAACAAACAGTTGCATGAGCAACTTCATTCATCGTTGTAACCGGCGCATTCTCTGCATCTTTTATAATTAAAAAAGGCGAACCAAAAATATCCCCATGGAACACTTTATCATTTTTATCCAAATGTTTTCTAATTACAGCTGAATTTGATGCTGCATCCCTACCTCCAATTACAAGATATCCNTCNGTAGTCATAAACCATCTATATCTTTCATACCAGTTTTTCTTTCTAATTTCTGTAATAACNTCTATGTTTCTTTCAGTTTCTGTTTTATTTTGAAATTTTTCTAATTTCTTTTCTGTTTTTTCTTTAATTGCTTGAATTGAATTGATNGCACCTGATTGTTTTTTTGCATGATTAAATAAAACAGATGCAATTGATTGAAGTGGAGAATCTGTATTTATTTTAATTTTTTCATCTTCTACAATAATTATTGAAATTCCTTTTTCATTAATTAATTTTGAATTATTAACTGCTAAAATTTCTTGTGCAGAA
>JGI26244J51143_1001097_pt1 | contig 9708 bp, 6 predicted proteins | sample SaaInlV_150m_DNA_6_FD_51143 | JGI IMG/M metagenome (IMG submission 51143) | reverse complement strand
AATCCCGGTTCATAAATGCCCTGAAGCATCGTTTTACCGCGATGGGCTAAAAACCAATTGCCGGCCGCGCCTCCCGAGACCAGATCAACCACTTGCGCCATCGGTAAACCCTGCACCGCCCCCAAAGCCAGCGCAGCCGTTACGGCCTGATTAATACCTGCAGCCATAACCTGATTAACCGCTTTAGTCGCTTGCCCCGCGCCGGCCGGCCCCATATGAATAATCCTATCCCCCATAGCGGCTAACAACGGCTCAACACACACTAAATGCTTTTCCTCGCCGCCTACCATAATCGACAAGATCCCATTTTTAGCGCCTTCAACTCCGCCTGAAACCGGAGCGTCGAGAAAACCAACGCCTTGCTCTGCTAACAAAACTGCAGCTCGTTGCGCCGTTTCACACCCTACCGTCGACATGTCCACCACTATAGAGCCTGCCTTTAACACCGGGCAAATAGCATCAACAAGAGACAAAACAACGGCATCTTTAGACACACATAAAAAAACAACATCAACACTTTGCGCTAAGACTTCAGGTGACGGGGCGCAACAGACCGCCAATTCTTGAGCCAAACGATGCGCTTTTTCCTCCGTACGATTATAAACAGCTGTTAAAACCCCCGCTTTTGCCAGATTTCTCGCCATCGGAGTCCCCATAGCCCCTAAACCGATCATGCCTGCCTTCATATCTTGACTACCTTCTTTTNATTTAAAATNANTCAGTGCTATAAGACGATTTAAAAAATCGTCACTAATATTTCAACTGTAATGTTATTGTCATATTCACTTTAGATAATTGTCTTTTATACATTAAAGACAATTAAAGTTACGTCATTTTTATTGGTAACGACCACAACAGTGATTGAATAACTTCTATATAAAACCATGAATTCAATAAATCCAAACCAAGCGCAACTTAATACCACTAACACCTTACCCGGTATTGTTCGAGTCAGCTTAGCCATTTTATTTCTTTTTGCCATCATGATCTATGTAGGCGGTTATGTTGACGAACGAAACACCCTATTAATTGTTGCCGCCGTTATTGGCGGCTATATGGCGCTTAATATTGGCGCCAACGATGTTGCGAACAATGTNGGTCCCGCTGTAGGCTCTAAGGCAATCACACTCACCGGCGCTATCCTAATCGCTGCCATTTTTGAATCCTCCGGCGCCTTAGTCGCAGGCGGCGATGTGGTAGGCACCATTAAAAAAGGTATTATTGATCCGGCGTTAATTAACGATACCGACACTTTCGTCTGGTTAATGACCGCGGCACTTCTAGCGGCTGCACTCTGGTTAAATTTATCGACTTATTTTGGCGCCCCAGTTTCAACCACACACTCCATTGTAGGCGGCGTATTAGGTGCCGGCATTGCCGCAGGCGGTTTTGGTATTGCTAATTGGGCAGTCTTTGGGAAAATTGCAGCCAGTTGGTTTATCTCCCCCATCATGGGCGGGATTATTGCGGCTCTTTTTTTGTACCTGATCAAACGAACGATCACCTACAAAACAGACATGCTTTCTGCCGCCAAAAGCGTTGTGCCGATTTTAATCGCATTAATGGCGTGGGCTTTTTCAACNTACCTCATGATGAAAGGGTTTAAAAAAATATGGAAAATTGATNTAGTAANCGCTATCAGCATTGGTTTTTTTATTGCCGTATCACTCTATTTAATTGTTCGCCCTTTGATTAACCGGGCAACCCTAATGATGCAAAATACTAAATTCGACGTTGATACACTGTTTACCATCCCTCTTATTTGTGCCGCTGCATTATTAAGCTTTGCCCATGGNGCAAACGATGTCGCCAACTCGGTCGGACCACTCGCCGCCATTAATGATGCCTTTAACAGCGGTGGAATTACCGAAAAAGCCGCTATTCCTCTTTGGGTTATGGCCATTGGCGCCATTGGTATTTCTATTGGTTTAGCACTCTACGGCCCAAAATTAATACGCACTGTAGGCAGTGAAATCACCGAACTCGATAAGACCCGCGCCTTTTGTATTTCTATGGCTGCTGCGATTACGGTTATTCTTGCCAGCCAATTAGGACTCCCTATTAGCTCTACTCACACCGCTGTGGGTGCTGTTTTTGGCGTTGGTTTTTTAAGAGAATACTTAAAAAATAATTATGACCGTATGATCGACAAGATCATCGCGCATCACGAAGATGATAACCCTAAAAAAGTAGCAGCCTTTTTGAAAAAATTTCAAAAGTCATCAGTCACGACTAAAAGAAAAATGCTCAAACTCTTAAAGCGAAAATCATCAAAAAACAAACTCACGAAGAGTGACCGCAAAAAACTACAAAAAGGCTATCGCCAGGAACTCGTCAAAAGAAGTCAACTCTATAAAATTGCAGCCGCCTGGATTATTACAGTGCCTTTGTCTGCATTACTGGCCGCGCTACTTTTCTTTACCATTCGTGGCTTTATGCTGACCTAGATCACATACACTCCCTAGTCAACACGATTAGGGGGTACCTTCGGTACGCTTAAAATCCTTCCTATCGCACTTAAAAGTACTACAGTTACGAGTGACTCCTTGTTAACTGTTAAACTATGTCACCGGTAGCACGTTATTGACCTAAAAACAAAACCTACCTTAATTAATTTTAACCACGAGTAAACACTATGTTTGACCCCAAAAAAATTGACGAAATTGCCAGCCGTTTAGCAGATAGCATGCCTCCCGGATTGGATGCTATCCGTACCGATCTGGAAAAAAATATACACGCAGCATTGCAAGGCGTACTCAACAATATGGACTTAGTGACCCGCGAAGAGTTCGAGGTCCAAAAAGCAGTATTAGCTAAAACTCGACAGAAACTTGAAACACTCGAACAACAACTTCAAACGCTGGAAGCACAAATGACTAAGGAATAACACTTTATGATGACACCTGAAAAATGCCGCTAGCTATCCTTTACAGCCGTGGCCGCACAGGTGTAGAAGCCCCATTAGTAACGGTCGAAGTCCATGTGACTAATGGGCTGCCCAGTTTATCCATTGTCGGCTTACCCGAAGCGGCCGTTAAAGAAAGTAAAGACCGAGTGCGTGGCGCTATTATTAATTCCCAACTCAACTTTCCTGTACAACGCATTACCGTTAATCTAGCTCCCGCAGATTTACCTAAAGAAGGAGGGCGCTTTGACCTTGCTATTGCCTTAGGAATCCTCGCCGCATCCGGTCAACTCCCTCACCCCATATTAGAGCAATACGAGTTCGTAGGCGAATTATCACTGAGCGGTGCATTACGTCCCATCAGCGGCATTCTTCCGGTCTCACTGGCCTGTAAAAATGCCAAGAAAAAATTAATACTGCCACTAGAAAACCAAGAAGAAGCCCAACTGGTAAAACAGGCTACCAATCTAGCGGCCGCTAGCTTACTGGATGTTTGCGCCCACCTTCACGGCCAAAAACCTATTGAAGCTCAACAATACTGCTCACAACAAGCGCCCTCAATCAGGACCTCGCCTGACTTTGCCGATGTTCATGGCCATTTTCACGCTAAAAGAGCCTTTGAAATTGCCGCCACAGGCCAACATAACCTACTCTTATATGGTCCTCCGGGGACGGGAAAGTCCATGCTTGCCGCTTGCTTACCCAGCATTCTCCCTTCGCTCACCGAAGAACAAGCCTTAGAGTCTGCAGCCATTACCTCTATTTCAAACAATAAAACAAATCAACACGACTGGCTCACGCCTCCCTTTAGATCGCCCCACCACAGCGCCTCTGCTACTGCCTTAGTGGGCGGCGGAAGCAACCCCAAACCCGGAGAAATATCATTAGCACACCACGGGGTATTATTCCTCGATGAACTCCCTGAGTTTGACAAAAAAGCATTAGAAGTTTTACGCGAACCGTTAGAAACTGGCATCATCACCATTTCCCGCGCCAATAAGCAATCGGACTTTCCATCACGGTTTCAACTCATTGCCGCCATGAACCCTTGTCCTTGCGGCTACTTAGGCGACCCTTTAGGTCGCTGTCAATGTACAACCGACCAAGTCAATCGTTACGGCATAAAATATCTGCACCGTTACTGGATCGAATTGATATTCACTTGGAAATCCCTCGCGTTAAACTTGAGCTGCTGCGCACGGGCAATCCGCAAGGTGAAGAAAACAGCCCAACGATTAAACAACGCGTTAATGTTGCCCGCAATATCGCTTTATCGCGTGCGGGTAAGACCAATGCCTTTCTCACCGCCCCCGACATTAAAACCTTTTGCCCCTTATCCGAATCAAACCATCAAATACTGGAACAAGCCATTGACCGTTTCGGACTGTCTCACCGGGGCTATCACCGAATCCTTAAGTTATCCCGTACCATCGCCGATCTCGATCACTCTAAAACCATTGAACAGAATCATTTAACAGAGGCGATTAGTTACCGAAAACTAGACCGTGCGCCATAGCCTCAGCACAGCCCTTAAATTAAACACCCAAAAGAGCACCATCTAACCAAAATAGTTAACTTTTTTTGATAGAATACAACGCTTTTTGAGACCTTCCTTGACAACCCTTAATCCACAACAAAAATCAGCCATCACGATTACCGATCAACCGCTACTGGTTTTAGCCGGTGCCGGTAGTGGTAAGACCCGCGTTATTACCGAAAAAATAGCACACCTAATTGGAAAGGGCGTTCCCGCCAAACAAATTGCCGCGATCACCTTTACCAACAAGGCCGCACGGGAAATGAAAAACAGAGTTAAAAAATTACTCGATAAAAAGCAAAGCAAAGGACTTCGCGTTTCAACCTTTCATTCTTTAGGCCTTGATATTCTACGTAAAGAACACAAAACCTTAGGTTACAAGGCTAACCTGACCTTATTTGATGAACACGACAAGCGGGTCTTATTGCGGAACCTAATCAGCCATGATATTAAAAATGGCGACCCTGAAGAAGTTGACCACTACGCTTGGCAAATCAGTCAATGGAAAAATAATTTTATAACGCCCGAGCAAGCACTCGGCCTAACCGACACTCCTAAAACTATTGGTGAACTTTATAAAACCTTTAACCAACACTTGGCTGCTTACAATGCTATAGATTTTGATGATTTAATTTTGCTTCCGGTTTTATTATTCCAACAACACCCTGTTATCTTAGAAAAATGGCAAAATAAAACACGCTATATTTTAGTCGACGAATACCAAGATACGAATTCAACACAATACGAACTGATCAAACTGTTAGCCGGTAAACTAGGCCGCATCACTATCGTGGGTGATGACGACCAATCCATTTATTCTTGGCGCGGAGCGCAGCCGGAAAACTTGGTTGCATTACAAAAGGACTTTGATCGCCTTAAAGTCATTAAATTAGAACAAAACTATCGCTCGTCTGGACGTATATTAAAATCGGCCAATCAACTGATTGCGAATAACCCGCATGTTTTTGATAAAAAACTATGGAGCAAGCTCAGTTTTGGCGACCCCATCCGCGTATTAAGCCAACAAAATGAAGTAGAAGAAGCCCTGCAAGTTGTCTCTGAAATCATTCATCATAAATTTAAAACCGGCAGTCAATACCAAGATTACGCTATCTTATACCGCAGCAACCACCAATCGAGAGTTTTTGAAAAAGCACTCCGTGAAAATAACATTCCTTACTTTATCAGTGGCAGCACCTCTTTTTTTAGCTACTCTGAAGTTAAAGATATTTTGGCTTACCTCCGTTTATTCATTAACCATGACGACGATGCCGCTTTCCTAAGAATAATCAATACGCCTCGACGTGAAATTGGGCCCACAACTCTTGAGAAATTAGCAACATACGCCAACCAACGACAAATCAGCCTATTCTCAGCCTGCTTTGAAATGGGTCTATCTCAACACTTAAAAGAACGCCCCATTCGCAGGCTAACTACTTTCTGCGAATGGGTGGTTGATACCGGTGACCGCATGGAGCGAGGGGATAGCTTTGGCGTTATTAACGAATTTATTGAAACCATAGACTACAAAACCTGGTTACAAGATAACAGTAAGAATGAACAATCAGCCGAACGTAAACTTAAAAATGTTTACGACTTAATTAATTGGCTAGAAAAAATAGCTGAAGGCGATGAAGACGGCGAAAAATCCATCAGCGAAACCATCGCTAAAATTTTGTTACTGGATATTTTAGACCGCAATCAAGACGAGGAAACCGGTGAAAATGTAAGCCTAATGACTTTACATGCCGCTAAAGGATTGGAGTTTCCCCATGTTTTCCTCATTGGCTTTGAAGAAGACATCATTCCTCATAAAAACAGCGTCGAAAATGAGGCGATTGAAGAAGAGCGCCGATTAGCTTATGTCGGCATTACCCGCGCTCAAAAAACACTCACTTTAAGCTATTGCTCCCACCGGTCACGATACGGCGAAATAATCAGTTGTGAACCGAGCCGTTTTCTAGACGAGCTGCCCGAAGAAGACCTCGAATGGGCCAATGCACCGCAANAACCTGAAGTACAAAAAGAACGCGGAAAAGCGCATTTAGCACAACTCAAAAACATGCTCTCTTAGATAGAATGTAAGCAAATAACCACCACTGTGATAAAATAGCCATTTATAATTTTGCGCCCGTAGCTCAGCTGGATAGAGTGCGGCCCTCCGGAGGCCGAGGTCAGAGGTTCGAATCCTCTCGGGCGCGCCATTAACTCACATTAAATTATTAGTTCATCATAACCGCAACCGTTGATAGATCATTACAAATAGCTAAAAAAACGCCTAAATTTAGCTTCATCGGTCAAAACACAATAGATCAAATATTAAACGCCCAAGCCTGAGATTATTGGCAGACAAACCGCTTGTATCCAAAAAATCCAACTATAAAATTTATAATTACAACTATCTCTGTAACCATGAAAAAAAAACTACAGCATATTTGTTTTGTACTTTTAGTTACATCAACTTCGGCCTATGGTGGCAGTTGCTGGGATGCTAAACCCGATTTCGATAGTTGCAAATTAAAAGCAGAACAGGGAGACCCTGATGCTCAAATGTTATTAGGACTGGTTTTTAAGACCGAAAGAATCCCACAAGATTATCAAGAAGACATCAAGTGGTATAAGAAAGCAGCAGAACAAGGACTTCCCAATGCCCAACTTTTATTAGGCATCCTGTATAAAAATAGGGGAGGCGTTACACGAAATTATAATTACGCCATTAATTGGTGGAAAAAAGCGGCAGAACAAGGTGTTACCCAAGCTCAAAATAATTTAGGGTGGATGTATGAACATGGCCAAGGTGTTCAGTTAAATTTTGAAGAAGCCGCAAAATGGTATAAAAAATCAGCCGATCAAGGAAACACTTCTGCACAATATAATTTAGGGACGATGTACGACAAAGGCCAAGGCGTTCCACAAAATTATGTCATCGCATATATGTTTTACAATCTTGCCGCCCTCANTGGTAATGAACAAGCAAAAACAAGTAAAGACTTAATAAGTCGAAAAATGACCCCACTACAAAAAAAAGAAGCGGTCAATATAACAACCCATAAAATAAAAAATAATCAGTAATAACAAACTGAACAGCTATTAAAAATTAACCTTAACGCCGGCACCTAACCCAAAATCAGAGTGATATTGAGTTAACACATTAAAATATCGAGCGACGGAAAAATCTAACCCTACCAACCACTCCTCTTTTGAGCCAGTATCATACTCAAACTCACCAAAAGTATTTAACCGATTTGTTAATTGAATATTCTTAACTAATTTTAAACGTAATTCCCCAGAGGTATCCACACGCCACTCACTGTTAAAATTAAACGGTAAAAGATAACGCACTCCAAAAATGCCATCATTCTTTTTATCAACCCAATTCATTCCAGCAAAACCACTGAAAAAACGATTCACATAGCGCTCATAAGTGACTTCTACATCGTACTCAGGGTCATCTACCTTTTGCCAACCTACTTGCCATTGCGCCCGCAAGAAATTTTTACTGTCCCTCAAGACTAAAAGGCCATCATTCATCTGCGATAAAAGAGAACTACTCGCATTAAAAAATTTCTTGTCCAAATATAACTTATGTCTATTTTCTAAAAGATCCGGCCTAATCTCATCGTCATAACTAATAATCCTGGCCATCCCTGATTTTGCATGATAGAGAATATGACAATGAAAAAACCAATCATGTTGTTCGTTCGCATAAAACTCAATCACTCGCTGACCCATGGGCGGTACATCAACTGTATGTTTAAGCGGCGAGTATTTGCCTTGACCGTTAAGCACCCGAAAAAAGTGACCGTGTAAATGCATCGGGTGATGCATCATCGTTTTATTTTTCAGAATAAACCGAATTATTTCGCCGCGTTTTATCTTTATTGCATTGTCTGCTGATATTATTTGATTATTAATAGACCAAATATAACGCTCCATATCCCCGGTTAAATTAAGCTCAATTTCTCGCACACTGTGCTGCGCAGGTAATTGCGTTGAATTAATAGCTTGTAGTTTTTTATAGGGCGTTTGCGGTGTCTGACTCGAAGAGCTATGNCCCATTGACATATGCCCCCGGTGAGGAGCCATTTTTTTTCCCGGCATCGTCATTTTGTAAAAATTAGGGGCTGCCATAGCCGGCGCCGAAATTCTTCTTTTACCACGCCCAAGCCAAATCGACGAAAACCCTGTTCCATCTTGCGCTGAGGCTCTTAATTCAAACAACCCCGTGCGAGGTACTGTCACCATCACATCATAAGTCTCTGCAACTGCCATTAAAAAATGATCAACCGAAACCGGCTTCACGGCCATTCCATCTGACGCGACAATCTGCATCGGACCACCCGCATAGCGCAAGCTAAAATAACTCGCCGCCGCTGCGTTAATAAACTGTAATTTAACTTTATCTCCCGGCTGTGCCGGAACCACTATTTCATTTTTTCCATTCGCTAAAAAAACATCGTATGCCACATCAGAAATATCCATTCCCGGCATCCGCTGTAAACTTTGTTGTAAAAAGAAATTCAGCCCCTTATTTTTAATAGCCGCAAATAAATTTTGATTCGTTCCTTTCTGTGTACTATAAAAATCGTTACCACTCTTGAGAGTACGCAGCACTTCTTGAGGATTAACGTTAGTCCAATCTGATAAGACAACCACCTCGGCCTTATCTGCTGGAACAGGATTCGCCTGTTCAATCACAATACCCCCATAAACCCCACGTTGTTCTTGTAGACCTGTATGTGAATGATACCAATGGGTACCTGATTGCTTCAATTGAAACTCAAACACATGCGATTCATTGGGTTTAATCGGCATATGATTTACATAGGACACACCGTCTTGATGATTAGGCAATAAAATACCGTGCCAGTGTACCGAGGTATCCACGGTTAATTTATTAGTCACGGTGATTTTTGCCCAATCACCCTTTTTAAAAAATAACGTAGGCGCGGGAATACTGTTATTTACCGCCATTGCAACAACCTCTTCACCTGCTAAACGGACTACTTTATTAGTAATCGTTAAGTCATATTCCACCGTAACTGCCACAGCCGAATGCACCCAAACAAACACAAAAATAAAAACCGCCAAAACCTTTTTAACCATTTGTCTCACTTCGCTCAATTAACTTTAAAACGTAAACCGCTGAGCGCCGATAAATAACTGCTTCGTGTTATTGGACAAAACACTTTTAGTCGTCATGACGGTCACAATACATCCCATGAAAGCCCCTCCACAAAATATAGCCAGCCCAATCAGTACCGAT
>JGI26244J51143_1001082_pt1 | contig 9786 bp, 10 predicted proteins | sample SaaInlV_150m_DNA_6_FD_51143 | JGI IMG/M metagenome (IMG submission 51143) | reverse complement strand
TATAGATACTGGGACCGACATTTATATTATATATTATCTTTTATTTATATTTATATTTATGTTTATCAAAGTCTTTTATTGAAGACTTTTATTGAGGTCTTTTATTGAAGACTTTTATTGAGGTCTTTTATTGAAGACTTTTATTGAGGTCTTTTATTGAGGTCTTTTATTGAGGTCTTGTTATGAAGTCTTGTTATGAAGTCTTGTTATAGAGGTCTTGTTATGAAGTCTTGTTATAGAGGTACAGTACAGACGGTTAATTGATTACCTTCTTATTTATGTACTGTGGTATCCGAGTTACACTATTATGTAACGGCTATATTCACATTATAATACTATTATATGGTATTTTTACTGCATAATACCATATAATACTTAACCAGAAATGAGTCGGGTACTGATAAGGGAGTAGGATACTGTTTTTTGACTAAAAACACACTTCATAGTCGAGCCACTATCCCGCCCGGGTGAAATACTTTTAAGCAATCCTCTTTATAGGGACCTCTTTATAAGGACCTCTTTATAAGGACCTCTTTATAGGGACCTCTTTATAAGGACCTCTTTATAACCCGCATGATAAACCCTTACAATAAAGTCCATATGATAAACCCTTACGATTCGTTTTTGTTTTTAAAAGCATAATGAATTACCCCGCACGTTCTCTATCAAAAACCACATATATAACAATCTAATTTTGTTCGTAATCATCTATATAATTCATATAAGGCAATTGGCTATTCATTTCTTGTTCGGCTACCGTCTCATACCATTCTTCATATTCGTTAAAATCAAGCGGTCGTGTTTTTTCAATTTCGAGTTTTTTCTTTTCGGCTATCGCTTTTTTGTTAATTTGTACTTTAATGGTTTTGTTTTTTGATTTCATTTCTTTGGACCCCCCTTTGTTTGTTTTCTTACGTTGATTCGGTTTAACAGTTTTATTATATTGTAAAGCAGGTAATAATCGTTTCTGTGTTTGAGACTTCTTCTTTGTAATACATTTTGAAACTGTCTTTTTTTTAGAATTTTTCACAGAATAACACTTTTTTTTTCTGCTCTTTCCAGATTTATAAAACATATATATTATTGTTGATATAATTATAATTATTAATGGCTTTAATTCATCTGGTAAAATAGTTTCTAAATAAATATTCCATAAAAAAAGGCGCTGCCTCTAATTAGTTAATTTACAACAATATTAGACCTCTATCTATAGGTACCCAGTTCTACATACCGGGCAATGACATGTCTGGGCGTTCTTCTCAGTTGCGGCTCTTAATGTTTGAGTTAACATACACCTCATACACATTTGATGTCCACATCTCATTATTACCTTCGCAGTTTCACCTAACGTCTCCAAACAAATAGGACAATCATCCGTCTCTATCGCAGTTTCGCGAATTAATGGTAACGGTTCACGATTCGTCCATCTATCTTGCTCCCTAATAACCTCTGCTACAACGTTTCGTGCGTGGTTTCGCTCCTCTATTCTAATCCTCATCTGCTGGTTTGTTCGGGTTTGCACTTCCATCAATCTTTCTTTCTCGGCGAAGTAATCGACATGTAATAATTCATTTATAGTGTTGGTTGAAAATCTGAATTGGGGAATTATGTCTCCATTCCACCAATGAACCAAACCTGGAAGATCACGTTGTAACTGAATTAACCTACGTGAATACTCTATACATTTCTCCGTCAATAATGTTTCGTGCTCCTTCATATCCTCAGTATAGGAATTCAACTCGTTTTGTATTGTACTCCAGTTTTCTTCGGAATATGATATAGTTTCTTTATTGTATATTCGGTTTTCATATCTTATCACCACAATCTCATATTTTCGAGTCTCCCTTACTTGCTTACATGATTTATAAACTACTTTGGGAATTTTTCCTTCGTTCAATAGTTGGATTTCAGCTAAGTTTCTCTTCGGGATATTATATGTGTTTACTTGTTCGGGGTAATTTGGGATTTCTCCACCGCTCATCTGTAATATTATATCCACTTCCAATTCTCTACATCTTGGTCTTGTATGTCCGGGTTCTTTACAATATCCGCATCTTGGGGGAGCTCTTGGCATTTTGATTGTGTGTTGAATTTTGATTTTAATAACACAGGTAAATAGTTTTCAATTTAATGCGGGTCTCGTTACAAGGTTCTCAATACCTCATTTCAATTATGTACTCTATATAATCAACAAAACACATTCAAACAAACCTTATTATCTATTTCTATTTACACATTTATAATAATATATAGAGAACATTGACATTAACCGCACACAAAAGACATCAAATACGCCTACAAAATACCACTCATTACAAGGTTCTCAATACTCCATTCCAAATATATACTCTATAAAACCTATAAAACACATTCAAACAAACCCTATTATCTATTTCTATTCACACATTTATAATAATATATAGAGAACATTGACAGAAACCACACACCAAAAGACATCATAGACGGCTACAAAATACCACTCATTACAAGGTTCTCAATACTCCATTCCAAATATATACTCTATAAAACCAACAAAACACATTCAAACAAACCCTATTAACTATTTCTATTCACACATTTATAATAATATATAGAGAACATTGACATAAACCGCACACAAAATACATCATATACGCCTACAAAATACCACTCATTACAAGGTTCTCAATACTCCATTTCAATTATGTACTCTATATAATCAACAAAATACATTCAAACAAACCCTATTATCTATTTCTATTCACACATTTATAATAATATATAGAGAACATTGACATTAACCGCACACAAAAGACATCAAATACACATACAAAATACCACTCATTACTAGGTTCTCAATACTCCATTCCAAATATATACTCTATATAATCAACAAAATACATTCAAACAAACTTTATTATCTATTTCTATTACACATTTATTAGAATAGATAGAGAACATTGACATAAACCACACACAAAAGACATTATATACGCCTACAAAATACCACTCATTACAAGGTTCTCAATACCTCATTTCAAATATATACTCTATATAATCAACAAAATACATTCAAACAAACTTTATTATCTATTTCTATTTACACATTTTTTAGAATAGATAGAGAACATTGACAGAAACTATACGTATAACCCTATATATATGGCACTCTACAATCCAAAACTTTATATATAATATCATATATAAAGTTTTGGGAAATGATGTTTATTGTATATATTAGTTAGTTTTAACAGCATATATGCTATCCAGAAATGAGTAGGATATTGATTTACTACCATTCGCATACAAAATTGATTTACATAATATAATATTATTTATTACATCAAAAGTATTTCAATTCAGAAACTAATTATTATGGAACCTCGTCAGTTAATCAATATACATAAGATATGTATTGTTAAGCATGCGTCTAATGTTTGTTATATGAAAAAAAAGTAGTTTTATTCAATCATCATATAGATGGTCACTTCAGATTACCCTATAAAATACCCCTTATAAAATATAAACAGACCCCACATAGAATACCTCGGGCGAAGACCCACATAGAATACCTCGGGCGAAGACCCACACATAATACCTCGGGCGAAGACCCACACAGGATACCTCGGGCGAAGACCCACACAGGATACCTCGGGCGAAGACCCACACATATTACTCGTATAATGGATGACATTCCCAAAAATATCTACAAAACGCCCATTCAAATGGACCCGACACATTCTCCGGCGGCATTACGTATTTTAATGCTTCCTTTTCACTTAATGCTTCACTTTTTTCCCTACACAATTCTTTATATTCTTTTGGCAACCACTTTTTACAATCTACCAGTAAAGGCGCATAATTATATCTATATCTCCATCTCCAATCTACGCAATCGCCAGTATAATATTTATAAACCCATTCTAATCCTTCCAGATAGTTCACACTTATTTCGCACAACGAAACATCACGCGCAAACAACATTTTATAATAACGACTTTCCCAACCACATGATGACATACCTATATATCTTTCCACTACACCATACACACAAGGCACATTTAACAGCTCTACTACACGAGGCACATTTGACTTTGACTTTGACTTTGAATTTGAATTTGAATTTGAATTTGACAACACTACACTCCAATCACCACACAATTCTAACATTAACACACACACACTACACCAATTCACTCCTAACACACTACACAACAACCACACACCACCACACAACACACTCGACTTATTTTATATACACACTCGACTTTATTACATATAACGCTATGCGTTCTCCATACAGTTTTTTCACCTAATTATCGTCATAAAATTGAAAAACATTTATACTTATTAACACCTATAACCCAACTCGTATTATTACAAGTATACCAATCACAATGTCATCTACGTCAGCACCTACTACTCCTCTATCTAATTCCCCTGTGAAGAAGACAAGAGCACCAGTTCTTTCGGAGAAGTATTCTAAGTTCATCCAATTTAGTCATTATATGATGTCTCAGATGGAATCTGACACATTTACAAAGGAAGAGTTCCTTAATAGCGTTCAAATGTTTGCTACGGTAGAAGAGCAGCAAACATTTATCCAAGGCTTCTTTGACAACCAAAAAGACAACAAGAAGGCTATGCGACAGAATATTCAAAATAGAAAAAAGGAAAATCAACCCAAGAAGGTAAGAGCCCCACGCAAAACAAAGAAGGTGGCGGCAGCAGTAGAGCCAACACAGGAAACTGATACTACTACTAATAACGATACTCAAGAAAATCTTATTGAAAGTCTAACTGACGAGCTCACTGAAGAGCCAATGATTAATAAGATCGGCGCAGCAATTGAAATCGCTGAAGATATTACCGCCAAGAAACCACGTGAAAAGAAAGCAGCCGGAGAAAAGAAAGCACGAGTAGTCAAGAAGAAGGCTGCGAAAGAACAAGAACCTACAACAGAAAGCACTACACCACTATGACTTTTCCTTAAACCAAATAAATAATAAGTAAATTTTAAGATGTAACCTACCTAACTAATCATCCTCTTTTTTATTGTATGTTTCTAAGAACTGGTTAAGTTGCGTGATACCACCCGAAACAAAATTATCCGTGTTTTTCACATTTATAGTTAACAATATATGCATAATTCCAGTATAATCACCCGGGATATTTAACACAATCTCTTTTTGTCGAGTTCCTTTCGTTTTATTCTTGGATAGAGTATCATCAAGGTCTACTGGATTATATGAAAGCATACGTTTAACTAATTCGTTTTTAGTGGAAACATCAACATCATCGTTTCTGGATGACTTATCACCTTTATCTTTTTCCTCTTTTGGTTCGGGAGTTATTGTAATGTCATCATAGTTTGTATCTGGTATAGGTACATGCTTTACTGTTTTCGATTTACGATTGGAACCAGGTAGAATGTCTCGCATAGAATTCAGTGCTTTTTCAAAATGTAGATATGGAAACGTACTATTTGCTCCTCCAGTCATAATATTAACATAAAAGTCCTCATCTGTAATGATGTCAAAAGTATGTTTTAATCCTAATTCATTCAAATGTTTTCGCATATCACCGACATATGTATCAACAATTGTTTTACCCGAGACTTCCAATATATTCAAATAAAAAGTAAGACTATTCTGTTCTGATACCATAATTATATAATATCATAACATTAATTTTAAGCCATTATGTAAAAAATTGAAAATATAATTCATTCTAAATGCACTAACAAATAGTTAATTACAACAATGGTAAAGAATCTAACAGGTGGAACTAAAACAAAGGGGCTTGCGCGTAAGCATCAACGTAGTAGCGGTGATGGTAAATTGAGACTACCGGAGGATGTGTTAGAACAAGTCGCATGCGTTACTAAAATGTTAGGTAACGGAATGTGTGAAATTCACACAGAAAAAGAAAGACTGTTAGGACATATTCGTAATAAATTTCGCGGGAGACAAAAAAGACAGAATATGATAAGTACATCCAGTATCGTATTGGTTGGACTACGCGAGTGGGAAAACCCAATAAAAAACTGTGATATTCTTACTATTTATAGCGATTCACAAGTAAATCAATTAAAAGACAACCCAAAAATAGATATGGTAAATGTATTGAAATTGCGCTATGAATTATCACATGTGGAATCAAAAAACATATCACATGACGATTTTGAGTTTACAAATGAGGATGAAGAAGAGGAAGAACCACAAAACACAATGAAACATGGAGAAACATTTACATTAGAAAATATGGAGGAAGTGGATTTTGATGATATTTAATTTGACAAAAAATAATAAACAAAAAGATAGTATATATTGTTTTTTATTTACAAAAGCATTTATCATAACAATTAATAATATCAATAATGTGAATCATAAAATAACATTATTGAAGTGGTAACATTTTTCTATTTTTATTATTCTTTATTTATAGCTCAGGATAACTGGCTTGCATCAACATACCACATTGACCTTTACCACCGTTAAATTCGCTTCCACGTCCCATATAAATATAACCAGCATCCCCCCAAGTCTCGCCCCAAGAATTCTTAACTCTGTAATAATCCTTACCAGACATGGTACCATACCCAACAGCAAGGACACCATGGTCTAAACCAGTTCCACAAGCATCAGTAAATACACCAGACTTGTATAATTGGAAGCTCTTTTGGTCGGCTTGAATAGCAATAGATACGGGTTGTTGTGCTAAAGCAGTCATCATAGCATCATCAGAGTTAGGTTTCACATCAACAAAATCCTTCACATCGCTACCCTTAACAACTTGACAAGAGGTATCACAAGAACCACCAGTCTTAGTTGTACCAGACTTGTAGGGATATTCAGCCTCAGTACAAAGACCGCCATTCTTCTCAATCCAAGCAAATGCGTTATCCATTAGACCGCCATTACATCCCATATCTTTACCACCATTCTTACGATTATCACAATCAACTAATTGTTGCTCGGAGAAAGAGTCAAGAGTTCCAGTCTTTATGTAAAAAGCACCCTCAAGAGCACCAGTTGTGGAGAAACTCCAACAAGAACCGCATTGTCCTTGGTTCTTGACAGGGGTTACGGCACCTGCTGTAACCCAGTCCACACTATCAGGAACAGAAACAGTGGTTAACTCATCATTATCAAGACAACCCGTAACACATTCAACTGTCTTCAATGTAGACATCTCCTTGTGATGCTTGACACAGTCATACAAACACTTTGTCTTATCTAACTTTTTCTTAAAGTTATCAAGGTTAAACTTACGTCCAAGAACACCCTCTTGATTAGAGAATCCAAGATACTGACTGAATTCATCAGAATCCATACCAGAAAACTGGTTATGTCCCAAAGTATAAGTTAAATTTTTGGCATTCGAATCGTCAATGAATTTATCATTTTCAATCCATTTACGCATAATACCTTCACGATGCTCGGTATCACGGAATTCTTGTCTGAACTCCTTAACCCAGTTCTCAAAACGCTCTACAAATGTAGCATTCACAGTAAGTGAAGCTACTGACAACAAAAACATAGTAGTCTTAAAAAGATACATATTATTTATATATAGTAATGATATTTTTATATTCATTCTAAAAGTATTTTTTCTGTATATATACTATAATGGTTGACTTACATAAACTTATTTATAAAAGTGGGGACGTTTTCGTGCCACAACCAGTAAAAAAAGTATTAGATACATTACTATACAAAAGTTCTAATTACAGTTTTTACGTAGAAATATGGCATATCGTTCATTTTGTTACGGGCTTCTTATTCGGTCTTATATATATTTATCTTGACTATAACATGAACGCCTACTACTTGAACTTGTTTATTATACATACCATATGGGAATATTGGCAAGCATATATTGGAATGTCACATCCACTGCGATTAACCTATCATAATAATTTGATTGATATTTTATTTGACTCCTTTATTTTTATGGTGGGTTCATACATAGCATTTACACTTGTAACTCGCATTTAATTTTGTTTTTGATATTATCTTCATCTGAAAACACGAACAATTTACATCTATGTTTGGATAAGTCTGAATATTCTTCTTTTGATTTAATTCGTGTTAATATATTCATAATTGTCAAATATACTACATACGAATAAACACATTCTTGTATTTCCGTTTTCCCAAATAAAACACATTCATGAATATCATCTAATAGTTCTGGATTGTTCGTACAACGTTCTAATAACTGACAATCGGTTTGTACTTTACGTATTGTTTTCATATCTTTATTCAGTCCGTTTATATTTCCCAGCCATTTGTCTAAAAAGTTGTTCGCATTAATACTGCGAACGGTAACCAGTTGTTCGCTGTACGCCAGTATAATTTGGTTTAATAAATCAACCATACGACGAATAGGACTTGTAACGTGAACGTATTCACCCACATCCATCATATCATGTCGTAATACAATATCTTTATCGTATAATACGTATTTACAATCTGTATTATTCCAAGAACGGATAAGTCTTGATGTATTATCATCAAGTCCAGCATATGTTTCATTTGTATCATTTTTATAAATGGCTTGTCTAAAAACACCACATTCTTTCTTTTTTAATGATGTACCGACTTCTTTATTCATACGAATCATCCAATATTCTACCAACTCATGACTATCTTGAACGGTAGGTTTCAATAATTTCGTTAAATTCATCATTTCTTTATAATTATTGTTTTTCAACAGTTTTTTCTCTTCATATACAAAATTCTTACGCGTTTTCACTACTACATTTTTATAACTTATTTCACGGTTCTCTACTAATTTTCCATTTCTATCAAAATAAATATCCATCGCCAGTGCTATCCGCAATTCATTTTCTTGAAGACTACATAACGAATCTGATAATATAAGTGGTAACATGGGTCTCTTCCTATCCGGTAAATATATGGTTGATACACGTTCGGTTAAGTGCTCCCATAAATTCAACTCTTCCATCCAAATATAAACATTGGCTATGTAGATAGATACTTTATAGATATCATCTTGTTTTTCAATACTAAACGCATCATCAAAATCTTTACTTCCATCCGGGTCTATTGAGAATACAAACTCATTTGTCCGGTCTTCAATCTGATAATTGGAATTTTGTAGTATGTTCTCTATTATTGATACGTTTTTCAGGGAAATAGTCGTATGATTCGTTAATTTCTTAATAGATGTATGTAATTTTTTACAATGTAATTGGTATTCATAAAACACTTCCAAATTATCAACGTCACCTAATACCTCTACCAATTCCCCGTATGGATGTTTACTATTCCAATTATCATATTTAAATAATACATACTTGTTTTGTTGGTGCTTTGAAAATCCTAATTTTACATCATACGGTACTAAAAACACTGGATAATTTTTATTGTTTGGAATACACCGATAATATAAACGTTTTTTGTTAGGGGTTCTTCCAAACGTCTTATTTCCTTCCAGTATTAACACGCCTTCTAATTGTGCTTTATTGTCAAGTCCTGATATTTTAGTTGTACGGGTATCAGCTATATCGATAGTATCGCCATCGAACCACTTGTTTGTAAGCGGATTCAATAATTCTATGTTTTCTATTGTCGAATTACTTTTCAAATCATACAATTCCCAATTTGTATAATTACGGTCATGAATATGTACTTGATATGTTTGCATGGTTTCATTAATATATGTATATTATGTTTAATTCAATTTAATTCAATTTAATTCAATTTAATTCAATTTAATTCAATTTACATACTTGAAGATTTAAAACTCCGTTATGATTATATCACTAATATTTACAGC
>JGI26244J51143_1001069_pt1 | contig 9903 bp, 10 predicted proteins | sample SaaInlV_150m_DNA_6_FD_51143 | JGI IMG/M metagenome (IMG submission 51143) | reverse complement strand
TTGGTTATATAACACCCGCTCAAAAGATGGCTGAATTGGAAAAAGTGGCTTGAAATGTGTCCAAGATTAACGGACCACTACAGTTTGTCAGACCACTACATCTTGAACCACTTAGGGCAATATTAGTTAACGCCTCTGCCATATTAGATAGTGCAGCGATATCCTGTCCCCAGCCCTTCTTTATGAACTGCATAATGAACAGGTCTTTTTTAGTGAACCCATTAAAATCTTCGCTCTCTAAAAAGTCTTTGATTTGATTGTATCTCTCTAACTGTTTTGTATTCATATTTTGTACCCTTTTATAATTGATAACTGTAAACTATCACTTTACATATTTCATATTGTAAACTATTAGTTAACACTTGTAAAGCCCCTTTATGGAAATTATTTAATAAGGAAGATCACTTGTCACTTCAAGTCAAATATTGCAGATTCGCCTAGATCCACCGCATTACTAAAAGATACAATAATCTTCTTACATAACAATGTTATGTAAGCTATATCTAAAAACTAATTCCTATCGACAAATACAAACTTATCAATATTAATTTTTTGTTCGCCATCCCAGCGGTATGCAACTAACCTGCCACCCTCTTTGGCTACGCTATAATCCAAGCAAGCAATATTATCCGCCAAAGGCTCAATGTTACCTTCCATCCAGTAATGCCCTAGAAACACAGGCTTATCATCATGATTGTATTCAATTAAATGATTGCCACTAATAGCATCATTAGAAATATGCTTTAGTACATCTTTAGGGCCAAAAAATACTTGCCTGTATGTCCTGGCTTTTGCATCCCACCAACGAGTGCGAATATGCTTTCTAGAATTTCCATCTTTATCTAGAAAGCTTTGTTTATTTGGCAAAGGTACCTCTTTGCCTTTTAATAAAGTTTCTATTGCATCGTATTGCCAAGTGCCTTTTATAGATGATTGTTGCAATAGATCATCAGTTAGTACTGGCTTTCCAAGCTTATAGATAAGACTAAAATCCCAACAAGCATGCACAATACGTAACCCATCCAAATCTAGCCATAGAGGCAAAGCTTTAAACCACTCAATAACACTTTTTTTTTCGTCGGAATCGTTCGCATAAGATATTAAAAAAGCTTTATGTTGCTTAGTGTGCTTGTCATTATGTGAGCGCAAATACTCGCCATTCTTATTTTTAGTATAATAAGCAATAGCATTATATTCATGGTTACCCATTACACTAAGTGCATTCCCACACTCGATCATAGGCCGTACAATATCAACCACTTCTCGTTGGTAATTCCCTCTATCAATAAAATCACCTAAAAATATCATCTTACGTTCAGCATGCTTCCATACACCAGCAACTTTTGTGTAAGACAGTTTTTCAAGCAACCTTTCCAACTCAGACGCTTGACCATGGATATCACCAATTAGGTCATAACTTTGTTGTTTCATATTTTTGTTGTTTTAAGTTTTTTGGACTTTGAAAAGCGAAAAACTTGCTTAATCCAGACTGTTATCTAATTATAACACGCTCACCCAATTGTAAAGGTGGGTACTTCGATTAGATCCGACTTTAGTGTTCTGAGCTCATCATTTTGATCAATAAATGTGGTAAATTCCTCACCACCCTCAACAAAGATATCTTGAATAGTAATAGTAATTGGGTTACCATTAATCAATACCCTTGATAGCCATTGGTTTGCTCTTATTAGCTGAAGATAATTGTGTTTTTCAGTAGACATAAGTTGATAAATATTAATTAACACATAGATAAAATATACATTAATTAACCATAATTTAAACTATGATCTATTTAATAAAATCGAATAAGCACAACAGGTTTACGGCCAGCCGACATATTTAAAGATAAATTCGTAAATACAAGGGTTAATGGTATGATTATGATGAATAATTAATAGTTAGAGCAACAAAAATATAGATCGGGGAAAGAATTGAAGTTAAAGAAAGCCATAGAATGTCTAGGTTCAAATTCCGCAATAGAAATTGCAAAAGAGATTGCAAAAAATGAAGATATCTACTGGGAAGATAGTGTCAAATTTGTTTTCTCCGTTATTGCAAATGATCTTGAAAGAGTGCCTGGTAATATTGGTGGTAAAAACGATAATGAACGAGATGTAATAAAAAAGTGGATTCTTAAATATCAAGGGGGTTTTAATAGCAGGGCATCCAAGCGAACATCCAACCCACCTGGAACGATAGCTGACCCAATAATTGAAAAAATTATCGGTTCGCGTTTAAATGGTTTAAACACAGACGACTTAAATAAAATAACATTTGCTCATCGACTGGGAATGTCTGCAGAAAATATTCTCGGATTAATTCTGGAGGAGTATTTGTCTGAAAAATTAAAAGATAAAGGCTGGCATTGCGCATGGGGAGAAACAGTAAAATCAGTAGACTTTGTCAATGAAGATGGAAGCTTGCTTCAAATAAAAAATAGAAGTAATTCAGAAAATAGCTCAAGCGGCGCAGTGCGCGATGGTACTAAAATTCAAAAATGGTACAGAGTTAAAGCTGATAGGGTCGAATATATGTGGTTACAACTAAACGATATTTGTGGAACAGATAATTTATCTGAGGATGGGTTTGTTGCCTTTGCTAAAAGCACAATAAGATCAAATCCAGACTGTTTAGCTGTCGAGAGTGATAATCCATGGAAGTCGCCTTGACTTAATCAACCAAATTGAATTTCTTGTTGCATTAAGGGTGGTGGCTGTGTAGCTTTGTTATAAGCTTTCATAAATTGATTTTCCCATTCATGATTACTGGTGTTTTTATATCGAGAATACTTAAAGTCAATAAATTGCTCAATTTTTTCATTGTTTATAAGAGATACAATTAACTTTCCTACAGCAAAGCCCAGACTTGATGGCACCGCATTACCAACTTGCTTATATTGCTGTATAAGAGGGCCCGCTAACTCCCAATTGTCTGGAAATTCTTGTATGCGCTTATATTCCTGGATAGACAATGGCCTGTCTTCTTCTGGGTGCGCTAGATCAGTTGCTGGCATAGCTGGATGAGTAACTACCGTTGGCGAAGGCTTGTTCCAAGCCAATCTTCTCAGAAAGCCTGTTTTACCGCCACCTGCATAAAAAGACTTTCCCATAGCTTCTTTTTGCAATTCTTCTGGTAAATTTTTCCAGTTTTCACCAGGCTTTAACATTCTATAATATTTCAATCTTTTCTCTGGAAAATTTAAATGCTGGTGTTTTGTTAAACCTTTTACAGCTTGTTTAAATGTCTTCCATTTTGGTAACCCGTATTCTCTTTTCTCAGAGTGTGTTGGTAATAAATATGGAGGAGTTTTCCCGTCTCTCGCACATATAATTATTACACGCTCTCTTACTTGTGGCGATCCAAAATTAGCAGAGTTATAGAGATTAAAAGAATAAGAATATCCTGATTTATTTAGCTTTGATAAAATGAAATTCAAAGCTCCACCTTTCATTTCATCAGCAGTTAAGTCAGGAAATCCAGAGCCTCTTTCATCATGAGACCTATGATGCATTGGACAAGATAGTAGACCTCTTACATTTTCAATTACAATGTATTTAGGGTTTAACTCAATAGCTAAATCAATGTATTTTAGAAATACATTGCCTCGGTCATCATCAAAGGCCTTGCGTTTCCCTGCTGTGCTAAAAGCTTGGCAAGGTGGGCCACCAATTACAAGGTCAATATCATCTTCCCCCTTAAGTCCGGAAGCATCCAATATGTCACGCTTAGAATAATCATTTATATCACTCAATAGAGCCATATTAGGCTTATTAAGTGCAACTGTCTGGCGACAATATTTATCAATTTCACACGCAAGCCGAACATCGAATCCTGCTTTTTCAATACCAAGGTCTAACCCCAATGCACCTGAAAAAAAACTTAGAGCAATGGGTTTAGTGTTTGTATCTTTATGCACATCATAAGTTGCATGATCTTCTGCAACAACATGAGCCGATTGTAGCCCATAGCGGCTTACTGAATCTTTCTCAAGCATCCATGAGCGACCAAATTTAGTAGATAAAAGAATGCCGGTTCGACATAATGTGCGTGCTCGTTGCTCACTAATATTTAGCATGTTAGCCGCTTCTTTTATTGTGATATTAGCACTCATTATATGGTTCCTTATCGAAACTTATAGTAAGTACCTAGTATACTAAAAAAATATTGAATGTCAATACAAAAATGCTTTAACAAATAGACACAGTATGCATTCAAAGCGACACTTGTTTTTTTAAGTAAACTAATAGGCGACTCATTAAATTATATTTCGTCAAATACGCCTGGTGCTTCATCAAATTTTTGATCATATTTTGAACTATATGAACCAGATACTACGCGCATAACTCCATAGATGTTCTCACTTATATCAATAGCTGTTCCAGCATAGGGGTTATCATAGCTATCTGTAAATTCACGATTTAACATACTGGTAATTTCATCAAATATAGCTTCTTTCTCCCTGTATAACATCAGAATTTTTAACTCTTTACGCTCATACTTACTTAACCCCTTATGAATCTTTACTTTTTTTGTAAGCTCTTTGGAGGTATTTGGGTAAAGGTCAGACAACTTATTCAGTATAAAAGCAAATAATTGATCATTTTCCTTTGAGTAATTATGGTTCATAAGGTTCAACCACAGAATATTCAAAACTATTATCTTTTCCCTTTTTCATCTCATTATAAATTAAATACGCTTCACCCAGTACGGTAGATAAAAGATCACGATCAGTGAATTCCTGACTGTCTTTAATATAAATATTTGCAGTATCTGCTAAACGGTGAAAAAAAGGAAATCTGGAAAAATAATCTATTCTCTTTTCTTCAAAAAATGCATCCCTAAGTTTTTCAAATAGCCAGGAAAGCTCTAAATCAAATTCAGTTAATACATATTTTGGCTCTGGAGGCCAGTTAGAAAATTCACCATTTGATATTTTTCTAGGAGAAATTGGTGGGCATTCAATCGCTATTCTAGCCCCATACCAGTTGCATTCAGACCTAGGCAGGTCAAATGTATCTTTTAATATTTGATCTAAATAATTTAATGATGTAATAGTATTCATAAATATTTCTTAAAAGTTAAAAAAATAGGTGCCACCCCATTAATTTTTTATTTTTCATGAAGGTTAGAGTAAAGCGCAGAAATAATTGGAAATATCATATTTGCTGGAACAGCGTCGCCAATAATCTTTCTATATTGAGATAGAAAAAAATCTAAATTAGGAGCTGACTTCCAATAGTGATCAGGAAATGATTGTATACGAGCGGCCTCTCGTGCGTTAATTGATCTTTTTTCATGAGGATGAACATATCTCCCTCTACCAGGGCTTGCAAAACCAGTGGTAATTGTTCCTGAGGGCCTATCTGGATACATTCTTCCATATACTGACTGGTATGAATGCCCCTCTTGATGACAAGTCGGCCTATTTTTAGCAGGGAGGTTGTATAAATTTTCATTATGAAGAAACTCCACTCTTGCTAAATTTTCATCAGATAAATATGACAAGGTCTCAAGCTCTTTATTTTTAAAATTTAATTTAGGTAAATTTAAATTAATATCATCAAAAGTAAGAGGCGGTACTTTTAATTTTTCAAGAATAGCTTCAAAATCTTTAATGGGTTTTTTTGTTGCAATAAGAAAATGCCTGCCTCGTGTTTGAGCCACACCATAATCTTCAGAAGTTATTTTTTTCTCATAAATAAAATAATTGTGTGTTTTAAAAATTTTCTTTGATATTGAAACTACATCCTCATAAGAATGTTTTATCGCTTCAACATTCTCAATAATTACAACAGGGATATCCAGCCCTATTGCAAAAGCAGGCATTAAATAATATAAATCATTTCTAGAGTCAAATCTTCTAGTTTTATTATTTAAGTTAGAATGTCCTTGACAAGGAGGTCCACCAACAAGAATATCAACCCTCCCCCTAAGATCTCTTATTTTTTTCTCATAAAACTCCGGGTAAAAAATAAAGTCATCTGCATGGCCAGTATGATCAATTGAAAACTTCACCAGATCTTGAATATTATTATTCATTGTATATAGCGGCCTAAAATGAGATTTAACCAAATTTAATGCTTTGACATCTAAATCACTAGCAAGAATTAATTTAGGGTTAAAACCAAAGTATTTTAGAGACTCATGAATGCCTAGAGACAAGCCTCCACCACCACAAAATAGATCTATATAGGAAACCCTTTTTGAATTAGAATCAACAAGGTACTTTACAGGCTCATTTAATGACGAAACGAAATAATCTTTCTCCGCAGACAAATGGTTTTTGTATGACTTTACACATGAAGTAAAGGTTTGAGTGCCAATAGCAACCTTTCTATAAACTAAATTTTCATTACGTGAAAAGCTTTGGTTTATAGGTTTTTTTTGATTTTGTTCTTTTAAGGGTGAGTTTTTATCAATTCTTGAAGTAGATTTTTGCATTCTGTGTAGTCTAAATGGGAAAAAGTTGCGTTAGCAGTCCAAGCCCTAATGGCAGGGATTAAAACTTTTCTAATTTTATCATTGTTTAATTTATTTGAATAAATAGTATCCAAAAAAGCTTTAACAAATTCCTGATCCTGGCCAAATTCTTGCCTTAAAATATGTGATCTCCATATGTCACTTGAACCTATTCTTGCATACTTGTACGGGTCTGAATACTTAGAGTCGTACATTTTATGGCCCTTTAGCCAAGCTCTTGAAAAGTAACCTTCAATTAGAAAGTTTACTGAAGTAGTTATTCCCCAATTAATTGGGGCGGCATCATTTCCAAATCTCCATTTGATAAAACCCCAGAAAAATCCATCAATTGCCATGTTGCTCAGCCACATCCAAAAACCTGGTTGAGAGAGTTCATATACATTTGTTTGAGACTGAAAACAAGAGTGGATTGATTCAACAATTTCAGCATCTACATCACCCCCATATCTTTTCATATTTTTATCTTCATATTTTGAGCGTATTTCTGATAACTGCTCATGTAAGTCTAGAAGGTCAGCATCGTTTAACTCAACACTAGAATGATCTCTTTCAGAGACAAATTCAGTCCTATAATCAAGGTCATTAAATGACTTGTGACTGTGCGACTCCCAAACCCTTCGAGCTGTCTCAATATCAATGTTAGGTAAAATTTTATTAATCATCTAGAACCTCCAAATTTAATTTTTTCAAGAGACCTTCCTACTTCTAAACTATTCTGAATCATCACTGAAATTTCAGAATGTTTTTCAAGGCTTTCAATACCATTATTTTGCATGATTTTCGCATAATCCTCCAAAACTAAACCTTTAGACTTGAAAAAAGAATCTATCTTTGCCTGTAAAGAAGTCTCTTCAGGCGTTGTACTAAAGTTGTATTTGTACAAACACTGAATAATTAACTCAGTTAGAATTTTTTCAACAACCAATTGAATTACAAAGGCCCCAAAATTTTTATTATTTTCAGTTCTTTTGATCTGATCTCTTAAATCTTCATTTGCTATAACCTCAAATGACTCTTCACTAGAGATGCTTGATATATCTTCACTTTTCCAAGCTACATATGAAACAACATTTCTCTTGTCTTTTTCATCCTTAAAAGACTTCCAAGTTATAAAAAATAAACTATCTTCAGGATTTACTTTTGCCTCATACTTTACACTATATAAAATTTGTGATTTATTCCATATAATTTCCGACTTATCAATGTTATCTAGTCTTGAAATTGCACATGTTAATACAAACCCCTGAGTAAAGCTAAGATCAACTATTTCTCGTAAATCATATTTTTTTATTATTTTTGAATGTATATCTGAAAACAGAATAGTATCAATTTTTTTTCTTATCCTTAACGCAGAATCTTGTACAAATACATTAATACAATAATCATTAATATGTCCTGTATCTAATTCTAAAGCACCTTTATCAATTGGTAAAATTTCTAAAGTTGGCTTACACTCTCTTTGAAAATCAAAACCTGAATCTTCACGAAAGGTATCCGGGTCTTTTTCAGGAGCTCGTCCTTTAACACACGTAAATTTAAAAATATCTTCAAAATCATCAACGTAATCATAAAGATCGTCGCTCCTGCTTATACTAAAAATTCGTTTATCAGACATCTAACACTTCTCCTTGGGCAATACACTTGCACTCAACTACATAATTTAACCTACCAGGATTAGGGAAAGAAATAAACAGCTCTATAGAGTCTCCATAATGATAATCAATATCAATAATTGGCTTGGCATCATTCAGAATTTCTATATCTCCTGTAATATCAAAACCCATATGTTTAATCGGGACTTTTTTTGAATCTCCAACTAATGAGATTGAAGGAAGTAATTGCAAGTCAAATGACCCAGATTCTGGTGTAAATTCATTTGTGGCAACCTTTAACCTCCATTTTGAAACATCTTCATCTCTCGCCTGCTTGGTAAGGCTTAATGCTATTGGGTTATTAAATTTTTTCTCTGGAGGTAATTTCCCTGAAGACTTTTGCCCCTTCAATGATTGTGCCAGCAATTTTGATAATAACCCACTATCCCCTCTTTGGTAGCTCACTTCGGGTTGAAGATCTTTCTGAAAGTTTCTAAATCTAGTCTTAATATTTGAGTTAACTTTTTTTACTATATCCTTTCCTAAATCACCGAAATCACCGAAAAGTCTAGAGGAATTTTCCGCCCATTCTGAATGAGCAGCATTTTCACTAGGTATAAGGTACTCATATATATCCTTGTCAGCAATAAAAACACCAACCGCAGACTCGTACTGATCCCCGCCTACCTTTAAATAATTAATCACCATACCTGTTCCTCTCATAATCGCTAGGCAATTGTTTCTTTTTGATTTTTCCTCATCAGGCTCTGCTCTTTGAATGGCAAATTCACCCAATCTTTTATTTTTGTATCTTCTAAGTCCTTCTACTTGAAGCTCTTTTTCTTTAATTTCTTTTCCATTGACGGCCTGCTCATACAGTCTTACAAACTGATCTAAATCTTCACGATCCCTAATGTTGGGAAAAAACTGTTCTCCTGAGTTATCTATAAACCTTACTGTGAGTTTCTTTTGCAAAATAGCAGGAAAATAATAATTCTCAATTGATTCGCGAATTTTTCCTAAATTTAATGAACTCATTAATATAAGAATGTCTGTTCCATATTCATTACTTTTTCTAGAAATATCTGTACTGCAAAGGCTGTTTATCTGATCCCATAAGTCTTCTGCAGCCTTATTTTCAAAAGGCTTTACTTCGTTTTCACCGATAGACTCGCCAATATATGCAAATCCACCATACTTTTTGTTTTCATGATTATGGCTAGGGTAAATCCCAGTGCCCATTAACCTTCTATTCGCACCATTTGACCTTTCTGTCCCTTTAAAAACAGAATGATAAAATACAGTATTAACCTGTGAACTCTTTGCATAAGCCGTCTTTCCCAAACCAAAAGATCCTCCACTATTGGAATCTCCTCTAGCTTTATCGTCAAGGTTCAATGCCAAGACCAGCCTACCAAAGTGGTCTTCACGCTCATATTCTTGCCAGTTTCCTCCAAGACCACATGTTCCGTAGTCGCGAATCAATAAAAGCTTCATGTCATCGTCGCCAAAAACAGAATCAAGACTTTTCTTGAATTCAATTTTTTCGTTGCCAAAATCATTTACTCTTGGCCTCATTGATAAATCAAAGTTTATTAATTTAAGAAACTCATCTTTTTTTTCTTTATTTAAGGATATCTCCTGAAAAACCAACTCTGTAGTTTTTTGATCTATATCTCTTCCAGCATCAACTGAATTTTGACCACTTTCTCGAGCCGCTATTTCTTCAGATTCAAAATTTCTTTCATCATAACCATTCAAAAATGCCGCTGTGTGTTGAGGGTTTTTGCCCTTCATTAAATTAAATTCCCAGGAAAATTTCATAAATACA
>JGI26244J51143_1001058_pt1 | contig 9963 bp, 10 predicted proteins | sample SaaInlV_150m_DNA_6_FD_51143 | JGI IMG/M metagenome (IMG submission 51143) | reverse complement strand
AACAATATGAAAAAACTTGCAATGTTTCTGATTTTTTTATTTTTAATTACATTTTCATCACAACAAGAGATATTTGCAGAAATAGAAGGTAAAGAGGACAGGGAAAAAGCAGCGGAAGAAGCAGTTAATGCTTTGAAAAGAGAAAGCATAGTTAAAGATGAAGAGAATAAAATAGAAGAGAAAGAAGTAATCAAAGAAGAAAGGAAAATCCCAAGTAAATTAATAAAATTATTACCAACAGAAAACAAACTTGAAGAAATCACACACAGAACAATTTGGAAATATGTCGATAAACAGTCCACCCTAGATGAAGAAATAGGAATTGAAACAGTTACTGCGCTACTTAGAGATATCAGTAGAGTGTATGATCCCATAGTTAACAAATACAAGGTTTCAACAATTCAAATTGAAATTATCAAGTATGATGACAAGTACGAATTGGCACATTATTGGGACGAGATATCAAATTCAAGCATAGAAAATATTTTCAATAACGCTTACCTAGTCGGATCACCGGATGAGGGGACAGATTGCATGTTCAATTATTCTAAAGAGGGCGCAATGACAATCTGCAAAACAGGCGAATATGTCATACAAAGCATAATTTTTGACAAGTATGAAGAGCATTTTAGATATAGTGGATTAAGGACAGGTACAGAAAAATTAGAACTAAATCAAAACGAGATGACAACAAGAGTAGCTGAGGAAGTATTGGAAAACATTGGAAAGCACAAGAATTTAAAAAATAGTTACCAATTAGATGAAATTCTAAAATTAAATATCAAGGTAAAAGAGGATAGTGGTAAAAAAATAAGAGATGGCGNCAACGTTACAGATGAAAATAAAAAAAGTNAATCCCCAGGTCTAGAAAAAAATAAAAAATACGGAGTTCAAAACTTTTNTTGCATCAAAGATGAATTTGGATTAATCACAATTTCAGGTCANTTCAATAACAACCAAATTAAAAAGGACAGGATTGTTTTAGAAATTTTGTTTTTAGATTATGAGCAAAACATTATTTTTAAAAATAAAGCAAGTTTACTTGAGGTGAATGAATTTGAAACAAAAAGATTTCTAGGGAATACAAAAATTGACAAACAATTTGCAACGTGTACAGTTAAGGTACTCAGTTAGGAAATAAATTTACTAAACGAATCCAACGCATTCATGAATTCTTTTTTTGTGGATTTGTGCTTTATGAATTCAACCTGAGAGCACAGTAGGAGCCATTTTTGTACGTCATTAAAATTATCAACCTTTAATTTTTTAAGTTCAATTATTGTTTCAGCATATGTCAAATCTAAATTAATCTCTAATTTGTTNGAATAGTANTACCTAATTGCCTGACTNAATTTTTCAAATGCATATTTAGGACAATTGTCATCAAAGATATCCCTAGAGGATTTAATCATACTACGAGTATAATCTACATAATTAACTGATGGCGGAACGGTTACAAATTCTAACGTCTTATGGACTAGGGATTTCCTATATAGCAGATAACCAGAAATGAGCGATGCGGCAATAGTAATAATTAAAATTAAAATTAAAGNAGCATAGTTATTTGCAGGATTAAGTTCCAATAGACTTTGTGGTTTATCTAATGTGTCAATTACGTGTCGAGTATTTTCAAATTTAGAATTGTCAAATTTAAAACCATCAAATAGATTATCCTTGATACTATTTCCAACATCAGGGCTTTGTATGACGGAAATTTTAAATTCGTTTGACAGAATTGAATCATAAACATTTGTTGTCTGCTCAGTTAATTTACGGACCATCTCATCATTCATCACTTTTGAATTAGGTTTTACATATGTGGGAAGCAATTCTCTAAGATCTGTTGAAGACGCACCTGAATTTGCAGATTTAGCTGCTGCTGTACGTACTGCATCGTATTTTGTAGGAGAAAAAGCATTGTTTGGAATGGATTCTAAATCATTCAAATCATACCCACGCTCAAATAAGAAATATTCTAAATTAGAATTAAGATTAAAATCTCGCGTAACTCCGTTTTGCTGATACTTTTGTTGTCGCACAGGATCTATAAGCGCTTCTGCAAGTTCAACATATCCATCAGAATATCGATCAAGGTATTTTATCATGTGATAAAAATTATCTTTGTTAATCTGTTTTTGTTCAATTAAAAGACGGTTAAGCAGTTGGCCTTCTTTAGAGTCTATAGTTATTTTATTGTCACCCAACATGTATTGGCTGCCAGTAATGTAGTCTTCTGCAACATCATGAAATATTTCATTTTCAGAAGAAAGAAAATTACTAATTTGATCTTCGATTGCAGGAGAATTATCAACACTGGTTTTAGATGTCATCGGAGATTCCAAGGGCTGACCTTCAATCACCCAGTCAATTTCAATATCAGCAGGTTCACCAAAAACGGGATTTATAAAAATAATGGACATAAAAAATAAAATAAAAAACCAGTAAGAAGCCAATATTCAAATTTTTTTAATATAATAACAGTAAAATAAAAATTGGTACAATCATCGAATATACCACATAGTATTAATTCAAAAATTTTAAAAAAATATCAATTGGCAGAAAATAATACAAATGAAACTTTAACGATATCAGATGAAAACATAAAGGAATTAACAGGCATTTCAACAAAGTATTCAAAAATAATTTTGAGTGTCATGAAAGAAGCACAAAAAAATATCGTAGGTCAAGAAGAAGTGATTAAGAAAATCATAATCTCCATAATTTCAGATGGTCACGTATTACTTGAAAGTGTTCCAGGGTTGGCCAAGACACTAATGATTAAAACAATGGCAGAGATCTTCAGTGTGAACAATGTCAGAATTCAATTTACGCCAGATTTACTTCCAGCAGACATACTGGGTACAAAAATTTACAAAAACAACACAGGGACATTTGAAATACAAAAGGGACCAATTTTCCATAATTTTGTATTAGCAGACGAAATTAATCGCGCACCCCCAAAAGTTCAATCAGCATTGCTAGAATCAATGCAAGAGAAGCAAGTTAGCATTCATGGGGAAACGTTTCAATTAGATAAACCATTTTTGGTACTTGCGACACAAAATCCAATTGAAAACGAAGGCACATACAAACTTCCAGAAGCACAAGTAGATAGATTTGCAGTAAAAATTTTAATTAATTATCCAGAAATTGATCAGGAAATTAAAATTATGGAAAGGAATACATCAAACACACAAATCAAAATAAATCCAATAGTAAAATTAAATGAAATAATCGAAATGCAAGAATTTAATGAAAAAATTTACGCAGATAACATAATTTTAAAATATGTTGCAAAAATTGTAGACGCTACAAGAAATCCTAAAAAATATGAATTAGATTTGGACAACATAATTGAGTATGGCGCATCCCCAAGAGCATCAATTTGGTTAATAAAAACAGCAAAGGCAAATGCAATGATAAACGGAAGAGGGTATGTAATTCCAGAAGACGTCAAAGAGGTCGCTCATGATGTTCTACGTCACAGATTAATTCTAACATTTGAAGCTGAAGCAGACGAGATAAATTCAGACACAGTAATCGACAGAATTCTTGAAAAAGTCCCATCACCATAAAAATGAGTGAAATTTCAGAGTTGCTAAGGAAGATAAAAAATCTAAACATACCAACAAAAAATACAGTTGAATCAATAGAATCAGGCACGTATAATTCAAAATTCAGAGGTGGCGGAACAGAATTTTCAGAAGTTAGAGAATACGTGCCGGGGGACGATGTCAAGAGAATTGATTGGAGTGTATCAGCTAGGCATAACAGTCTGTTTGTTAAAGAATTTGTTGAGGAAAAAGAGCTTAACGTTCACATCTTGTTAGATTTATCTGCAAGTAATAATTTTGGATTTTTAAAATCAAAACTAGATTTGAGTTTTGAAGTTGCAGTGTCCTTGATGTTTTTAGCATTAAGAAATAATGACAAAATAGGATTGGGAATATTTACAGACGATTTAGAAAAATTCATCCCGTCTAAAAAAGGAAAAAAACAAGTAATAAGAATACTTAAACAATTAATAGAATATGAGCCAAAAAGTAAAAAAACAAATATTATGAAATCACTATCAACATTAAAAAATAAATTAAAAATAAAAAGTACAATATACATCATTTCAGATTTTATTTCTGATTCATATGAAAAACCATTAAAAATTTTAAAACTGCACCATAAAGTTATTCTAATTAATATTTCAGACATACGAGAAAAAGAAATACTCGAAATAGGATACGCATATCTCGAAGATGCTGAAACAGGCGAACAAGTACTAGTGAATACATCAGATAAGCAATTTCAAAAACAATACTCTGAGCACGTTAGTGAAAAAATGAAAACTGATAAAAAAAATATGAATAGAATTGGAGTAGACATGGTCCATGTCAATAATGAAGAGTCATTTGATGTTACAATTAATAGATATTTTAGAAATAAAGGCAAGATGAAGAACTAATGGAGTTTGGATTTATTAACGCATTATTTCTTTTTCTATTAATTCCACTCTTAATATTTACATACCATAGATATAATTTAAATAAAAAAGAATCAATTTTAAAATTTAGTTCATTAAAAGTAATTAAAAAAACAGACGTAAAGAAACACGTAATTAGGAAACACCTCCCATTCGTACTAGTAATAATTATTCTTTCTTTGACAATAATAGCACTAGCTAATCCCCAGATAGCAACTGCAGGAGTGCAAAAAGGCATCAATTTAGGAATAGTTTTAGACGGATCTGAAAGTATGGCAGCCTCCGATTACAAACCAACACGTCTTGAAGCTGCAAAAAATGCAGCAAATTCGTTGGTGGAAAAAACTAGTGGAAAAAATAATGTGGGTGTTGTCTTATTTGAAACAGGGGCAAGTACGATATCATATCTCACACCAGTAAAAGAAAGAACATTAAATTCAATTTCATTGATTCGACAGGGTAACGGGGCAACAGCAATCGGCGATGGACTATCATTAGGAGTAGACATGGTATCAGCCATATTAGATAAGAAAAGAACGATCGTTCTTCTAAGTGATGGAATACAAAATTCAGGATTAGTTTCGATAGAGCAAGCTACACAGTATGCAATTATCAACAACGTACAAGTCCATACAATAGGAATTGGTTCTGAAAAACCAGTTTACATTAGAGACGACATCTACGGTGAACCTCAACATGCAGAGTTGGACGAAGATGCACTAAAAAATATCTCAAATAGTACCGGAGGCAGTTATTTTAAATCATTGGATGAGCAGACACTGAATGAAATTGTACTGGAATTAAGTTCCAGCATAGAATACGAAACAGAGCTATCAACAATTAGAGATTGGTTCATAGGTTCAGCGATTGGTTTGATTTTATTAAATATGTACATAATTTATGGAAAATATAGAATTATTGCGTAAGAAAAATAGCCATACGTGAAATAAAGTGAATGCGATCCACAGACAGTAAAAAAATTAAACCAACATGTAATTTTTTTTTAGATGTAATTTTTAAGAAAAAGATAATTGCAATAGAATCATCGAGTCAGAGACATCTTACGGTGTTAGCTGGAAGAGCCCAAAGCTCACGTAAACTAGTTAATGCAATTACAGAGTCTCCATAACGACGGAGGCTGGCTTTTTTTTATTAAAAAGTTGATTCAAGAGCAAAATATCAAAAACTAATTAATGAAATTTTTGATAATTATGACATGCCTTTGGATAAAATTCAGGATGTTGAAAAATACATTCAAACACACAAGTCATTAATTTTACACATCAAAAGCAATCCCGTAGCTTGTGTTGTAGAAGAAACGTTTGAAAATAAATCAAAATACGATTCGTTAGAAAATAAATCAAGNGTAAANGCAAGTCTAAGNGGGTTTCTAAATAAACACGAAGAAATAGGTTTACTGATGGGATTTAAATTAAGAATACAAGTCAGTGAACANATTTTTGAATATACGTCATATCCAACTGATGAATTTATCGACACGGTGATTTTTAATGAGAAAATTTTTCTGATAGATGATAAAATGAATCAAATTATTTCTTTTAAAATTCTAACAGATCAATTTGTAAAAACTAAATCAGAACTAGACAAGTTTAAAAAATTATTAAATGAATAAAACTATCAGAAACTAAATATCTGAAAGAATCTTCTTTTTCTTTTCTTGAAATTCTTTTGCAGTGATTATTCCAGATTCTTTTAATTTAGCTAACTTTTCTAATATTTCTAAATTTTCTTTNTTAGATACCTGTAATTTTTTTCCAGCGTTGACGGTTTTCCGAATTTTAGATTTTGCAGTCTTTTTCAATGTCGAACTTAAATTATGATGTTTAACACTAATTTTCTCACCTATGCTGTACCCTTTTCTCTTAGCTTGCTGAATAATTTTTTGAGTCTTATGTTTTGTCAATTCATCCACAGATGCACGTTTTTTTGCCAATTTGTTAATCTCCTGTGTTTTTTTACGAGCTAANTGGGTATGATATTTTAAGTCTTTAATAATTTCATTTTTACTTTTTTGCTGAAATCTTTGGGCATATTCTTGAATCAGNATTATTGGAAATGGAGAATATTCTACATCAGAATAATATTCAATGATAGTATGATCAGGTAATTTTTTTAAATATTCTTTGAACGAGGATTCAGATTTCAGAGCCATGCATTAAATGAATTTGAATATGATAAAAAGATTATACCAAAAGTAATCAGGTGAAACTATAGGTGGCCTTACTCGGTCCAAATAGATTGTGTCTTTAGCCATTTAATTAAATCAGCATACAAACTACTTTTTTGCATGTTTAAAACACCTATTTCAAGATTAGTAGAAGATTTTACAGTTTTTGAATAATTTTCACATATGGCAAATACTACTTTGTCTAAAAACATCTCGTTATTCATTTCTTTTTTAGCTAATTCTTCAGATTCAGTCATTGCAAAACTTGCAAACAAAACACCGTCAACCCAATAGGCATTTGCAGCCTCTAGTGAGGACATCATGCCAATAAGATCATCAAGACTAAGCTTGATCATGTCACGAACATAGATTTTGTCATAGGGTTTATGAACAAATTCTGTCATGAGAATCACTATTTTTTGATACTAAATAACATTGTGGAAAAATAGAATATCGTTTGGGATGTTTTGCTAAAGTNGATAAAACAAATAATGAAATAAATTATTTGTTNCTAATATCTTCAAAAAATTTTNCAATCATCATAATTCCTTGGACTATTTTTGGCGCATTATTTTTTACAAATTCAGTTCTTTCNGAATGAGTTTTTGGTTTTTGTTTTTTATAACTTTCATAAACTTTTGCACCGTCATAATCCACATATGCAATCCTTGCACTGAAATCAGTTCGTTCCAAAACTAAACTGTCGCCTCCAACTATTGCAGTGTGGTAGGGATGGACCATCAATGACTCAGATAATTTTTGGGACGTATTGATTTTTACTTTTTGCAAATCTGTCGCAAATGCATTAAAATCTGCCAACAGATAGAATGTAGCCTCAGGTTTTGTCACCTTGACCCCCTCAATTTTTAATAATGCATCGTGNGCATACTCACCCATTATGTGATGTATGTTACGAGTAATTTCAAAATATTCATCCATGTATTTGCTAATTTCAAATCCTGCAACAGCAGCATGTTGTATTGGGGTAGATACTGCGGTGTATTCGGTCGCAAGTATTTTTTTAAATTGAGCTTTAAGGTCAGACGCATGTTGTGGAAAAACTACATAGCCTAATCGATATCCACCAGCAGCATGTGATTTGGATAATCCATTTGTTACAAAAGTTCCCTCNGGATAAATTTTTCCCATGCTGATAAATTTTGAAAAATTAAAAGTGGTTTGTGCATAAATCTCGTCAGAAATTACCACAATATTTTGTTCTCTACATACGTCTGCAATTTCTTCCAANTCTAGTCGGTCATACAACAATCCTGTGGGGTTGTTGGGGTTGTTTAGAATCAGAATTTTTTGTCTGTCCTGAAGTCTTAGTGCCAATTTTTGTAAATCAGTCGGAGATATTTTTTTATTTGCTCTTGTAGGTAGCATGTGGTAATTTTTTTGTAAGAATCTAATTTGTGGCAAGTATCCCAACCATGCAGGAGTTGGCAAAATCACCGTGCCATGCAAAATTTCTAAAAGATTAAAAATTAATTCTTTAGTTCCAGGACCCACATAGATTCTTTCTGGAGATATGTCCATAGCAAAGTAATGTTTGTTGTATTTAGATATGGCATTACGTAGTTCTGGAATTCCAGGTACTGCCGCATATGCCCCCTTATCTGCATTTTTAATTAATGCATTTTGAATTGATTGAGGAACGGGAAATGGGGATTGACCAAAAGCAAATCCATAGAAACCGAAACTGCATTCAGGTTGCTCACAAGTAGAATGAAATTCCTGTAAAAAGGTGTTCAATTTAAGATTCTCAGGCATTTCAATGTCTTCGACCTGCTGATCAACTATGAATTTCAATAATCATATTTTTTCTTGCACCATTTAGCCATTAAACGTGAATCAGAAAATATCAAAGGGGTAGATTTTCTAAACCTAAATTCAACATTATTTTGAACATATTACACAATAGGTACGTGCTTCAGGATAAATCATACAATTCTAGTTACAAATGATAACTAGGACGTTTCAGAGTATTNTTTTCTTTCAAAATTAATTCTTTTCTCTCTAGAAAAGTCAATTGTTTTACAGTGTTCATAGACTCNATTTTTTTTTGAAAGTCAATGATTTTTTGTTGTTCACTANACATACAGTAAATTATGTTCCATTATTGATTAATCCCACGATAGTTAAATTANTCAAATATTAAATTTAAAAGAAATAATTGNACAAATGTTAAAAATAAATTAATCATATTTTTATCCCATAATTTTATNCNATANTTAGATAGAAGTCAAATAATTCCAAACAGNNCACAGTAAGTTGTAAAGCTAGTGTGGTGCTTAGTTACCTGTCGGTAACCATGTGGTTTTGATTTTCTATCAATAGTATTCATAAATCAGGCATAAAATAAATTTTATAATTTGTTTATTTCATCTAAAACTTCAGGGTTTTCTAATGAGGACAAATCGCCTAATTCAGTTCCCAGTAATTTTGCTTTTAATAGTCTGCGCATAATTTTACCTGTCCGTGTTTTTGGTAAATCAGATAATTGAAAAATTTGTTTAGGTTTTGCAATCTTTCCAATTTTTTTAGAAATATGTTCCAGGACATCAGATTCTAAATCAACGTTGTTTTCATCATTGGATACGAAAAATACAACAATTGCCTCTCCCGTTAATTCGTCAGGAATAGAAATTGAAGCTGCATCTGAAATTTTATCATGTGAAATCACAGAATGTTCAATTTCAGCAGTACTCATTCTATGACCAGATACATTAATCACATCATCAGATCTTCCCTGCATGTACCACAGATTGTCTTCATCTGCAAACACATAATCCCCATGAAACCACACATTTTCAAATCTAGACCAGTATGTTTTGATGTATCTATCATCGTCATTCAATAGTCCTCTAGTCATTGCAGGCCACGGTGATTTTATCACCAAATATCCATTTTTGCCACGTAAAGAATTACCATTATCATCAACAATGTCTAAATCCATTCCAGGTACAGGGATTCCGACAGTGGATGGTTTTAATTTCATTCCAGGAAACACAGATAACATTGCACCGCCAATTTCTGTCCCTCCAGATAAATTCATGACGGGTATTTTTTTATTTCCTACTTTTTCAAACAGCCACCACCAAGAATCTTCATCCAACGGCTCACCAGTTGTAGGAATATTTCGTAATTTGTCTAGTGAGTGTCTATCAAGTGGCCGAACGTTATTTTTCTTGAATAGTCTCACAGCAGTTGGAGAAATTCCAAATATTGTAGCGCCGTATTTTGACATGATTTCCCATATTCTATCCATAGTCGGATAGTCCAGGGCGCCGTCATAGAT
>JGI26244J51143_1001053_pt1 | contig 9977 bp, 13 predicted proteins | sample SaaInlV_150m_DNA_6_FD_51143 | JGI IMG/M metagenome (IMG submission 51143) | reverse complement strand
GTCCAGGATATAGATGACCCAAAACCAAAAGCAGATGAAGTAGTTTTTGAAGTAAAATCTGCAGCCCTAAATTATAATGATATTTGGGGAATGAGAGGACAACCAGTACCTGTTCCATTACCACACGTTTCAGGTTCTGATGCTGCCGGTGATGTTATTGCTATAGGCGAGGATGTTAAAAATATCAAAATTGGAGATAGAGTAGTTTCTCATTCCAACATGTCATGCAGAGTTTGTAAAGCATGTACTGATGGTAGAGAATTTGATTGTACTAAAAGAACAATTTGGGGATTCCAAACTGGTCCAAACTGGGGAGCATTCCAAGAAGTAACTCATCTTCCAGAAGTTAATGTTTCAAAAATTCCCGAAGGTGTATCATATGATGACGCAGCAGCTGCATCAATGACATTGCTAACTTCATGGCACATGTTAGTTGGTAGAGCAAAAATTACTCCTGGACAAACTGTTCTAATTATGGGTGGAGGTTCTGGAGTAGGAAGCTTTGGAATTCAAATCGCAAAATTATACAACTGTGATGTTATTGCAACTGCAAGTCCTGACAAACTAGACAAATGTTTAGAACTTGGAGCTGACTTTGCAGTTGATCATAGAAAAGATGATTGGCACAAAGAAGTCAGAGGAATTTCTAAAGAATTAGCAAAGAAAAAAGGTGAAGCACCAGGTATTGATTTATCATTTGATCATATTGGTGAAACACACTGGAACAAACAATTACAATTGTTAAAGTATGGTGCAACACTTGTTTCATGTGGAGCAACCACTGGTTACAATGCACAAACTGATCTTAGACATGTGTTCTTCAAAGGAACTAACATTTTAGGTTCAACACAAGGAACCAAAGCCGAACTTGATCAAGGTCTCTATTGGATGGGTCAAGGCAAAATCAAAGCTGCAATTGATTCAACATACACTTTTGAACAAGCAGCAGAGGCACATACAAAGATGTTAACCGGAAAAGGACTCTTCGGCAAAATCTTAATGAAGCCTGAAGGCGCTTAGTCATTTAATGACTCAGCTCTTTCGTAGCCTTATTTTTGTACCTGGTAACAATCTGAGATTTCTTGAAAAGGCAAAGAAGATTCANGCTGATATTGTTTGTTTTGATTTAGAGGATTCAGTTCCAGATGACGAAAAAACTAATGCTAGAAAATTAATTAAAAATGCATTAAAATCTCGTTCAGAATATCACTCTTCTATTTTTGTTAGAACAAATTCTCCATTATCTGGAAAAATTTCATCAGATCTTAAAGAAATTGTACAAAAAGGAATTGATGGAATAGTTATTCCAAAAGTAAATAATATTACAGAATTAAAAAAAATACAAAAAACTCTTTCTCGTTTAGAAAAATCTAAAAAATTAAAACCAATTCAAATTATTCCATCCATTGAATCAGCTGAAGGTGTTGTTAATTCCTACTTGATTGCATCATTTGGAAAACGTGTTACTGCTATTGTATTTGGAATTTTTGATTTACTAAATGATCTTGGTGTTGAATATACAAAAGATTCTCCAGGTGGAAAATATTCTAGATATAAAATTCCTGTTGACGCAGCAGCTGCAGGAATATCTGCTATTGATGGTATCTGGCAAGATCTAAATGATTTGAAGGGATTACAAATGGATTGTAATTTTGGAAAAAGTTTAGGATATGCTGGTAAAAGTGTAATACATCCAGATCAAATTTCCGTGNTCCANAAATCATTTCATCCTAATAAAACTGAAATTTCATGGGCAGAAAAAGTTTGTAAGGTATATCTAGAATCAACAAAAAAAGGTAAAGGTGCTACAACAGTTGATGGAAAAATGATAGATGAAGTACATTACAAACAAGCAAAAGCACTNCTNGATATTGTAAAATAATAAAATGATTGACCTTCTTGATCCAACAAATGTAATNACTCGAATGTTTAATGGTGAAAATTATGATCAGTTATACAACTACTGTAAAGATTTACTCAAAAAGGATCCATCTGACATGCTTGCCTTACAAAATATTTCATTATCGCTCATATATCTAAAAAATTATGAAGAAACACTTGTTTACTGTGATAAAGTTCTTGAAATAAAACCATCTGATACATATGCGTTAAAAAACAAAATTTTTGCTCTTGAAAATTTGAAGAAATATGATGATGTTTTAAAACTATGTGAAAAACTTCTATTAATTGATCCTAAAGATACTTGGGCCCTAAACACTATGGGGATATCTCTTAATGAATTAGATCGTCATAAAGATGCAATTCAATATTATGATACTACACTTGTAATTGATCCTAATGATGTAACTGCATTAATGAATAAGGCCATTTCCCTTAGCCATTTTGGAAATTATCAAGATGCAATTAATTATTATGATTTAGCTCAACGAATAGATTCTAACCTAAGAGAAATACCGCTAGCTAAATCAAAATTATTTGAAAAATTAAACATGACTGATGAGGCATTTTTAGCTGCACAAGGAGTACTGAATAAAGATATGGCAAAAATCAAATCTGATGCTAAAGAAAACAAATGTTCTATTTTCCATCAATTCTGTGATGATGAATTTCAAAACTCAGATTCAAAATAATTTCATTTTTAATAATTATCTAAATCAATTTATACAAAGACTTTGTAACTGTTTTTGATGTTTACAGGTATTGTTGAAGGAGTTGGAATAGTAAATAAAATTTCTAAAATTACTAAAAACCGAAGTGCAATTGAAATGACTATTGATTTGGGTAAACAAGGAAAGGGATTAAAAATTGGGCAAAGTGTTGCACTTAATGGTGTATGTCTTACTGCGACTAAATTATCTAAATCTAAATGTATTTTNGAAATGATTGAAGAGACTACAAAAAAAACTGATCTTGGTAATCTAAAAGTTGGTGGAGTAGTAAATATTGAACGAAGTTTAAAGGCAGGTGATAGATTAGAGGGTCATTTTGTTTTAGGTCATGTAGATGGAGTAGGAGTAATAAAAAAAATTCTAAAAAAACCTAAAGAAGTCCAAGTTTATTTTGAAGTTCCTAAAAATTTAGCAAAATATGTTGTAAAGAAAGGATCAATTGCAATTGATGGAATTAGTTTAACTGTTGTTGACATAAAAAAAACATTGGCATCTGTTTCATTAATTCCTCATACTATTGAAATTACAAATTTTCATACTAAGAAAGTAGGAGATAAGGTTAATATTGAAACTGATATTCTTGGTAAGTATATTTTAAAACAAGGCTAACTATCTACTACTATAGTGGTAATTACCAATTTTTTAGTAAACTATATACCTAGATTGAAATAATTTTTGTATATGTCACTTGAAACCGGGCTTGAATCTCTTAAACGTGGTGAGTTTGTATTATTATTTGATTCAGCAGGACGTGAAAATGAAATTGATATGGTTGTAGCCGCAGAATTTATTACTCCTGAACATGTTGCACGAATGCGTCAAAATGCAGGTGGATTACTTTGTATTGCACTAGAACATAATTTTGCGCAATCTCTTGAATTACAATACATGCATGAAATTCTTTCTAGTTCGTCAATTTCAAATAAAGAAATGATAATGGGTTTGGCTCCATATGGTGATTATCCAACATTTTCATTATCTGTAAATCACTATCAAACATATACTGGAATTACTGATAAAGATAGAGCATTAACAATTATGGAAATGGCAAATATCTTTAAAGTTGAAAATAAACAGAAAAAATTTGCATCTTCATTTAAAACTCCTGGACATGTGCCTTTATTGATTGCATCAAAAGGATTATTGGCATCACGTCAAGGACATACTGAAATGTCTGTTTACTTAACTCAAATTGCAGATTTAACTCCTGTAACAGCTATCTGTGAAATGATGGATGCTGAAACATATTCTGCATTATCCGTTGACAAGGCAGAGAAATTTGGAAAACAAAATGGAATTCCATTAATTGATGGAAAAGAACTTTTGGAATATGCTAAGGTGAATTGATTTTGAATATAGCTATTGTAGTTTCAGAATTCAATGAAGAGATAACATCCCGTATGTTGGAGGTTGCCAAGGAAAAGGCTAATTCTATGCAATTAGTAATTTCTCATATATGCATGGTTCCTGGAGCATATGATATGCCTATAGTTGTAGATAGATTACTACAAAATCAAAATATTGATGGAGTTGCTACTTTGGGTGCTATAATTAAAGGACAAACCAAACATGATGAAGTGATATCTCATGCAACCGCCCAATCTCTTACTAATTTGTCCTTAAAATATCAAAAACCTGTATCTTTAGGAATATCTGGGCCTGGAATGCAAGAAAGACATGCTTATGCTAGAATAAGACCTGTTGCAGAGCGAGCTGTTGAGGCACTTGTTAAAATTTCTAAAGAATTGGGAAAAATTCAAAATTGATTCAGCTCAGTATCTTAAAAATTACTGAATATGGGCCTTGGACTTTAACATTAGGTAGTGATAGAGAACATGAATTACAAATGCTTCAGGCATCACTTTACAAACAAATACAACAATTATTTTCTGCAAAAAATTGTTTAGTATTTTTAAATAAATCTGATGAATTTTTTGTAGTTTCAAATGGTCTTACTTTGGATGATCATATAGAAATTCAAAAATCACTCAAAGAATTATTTAAAGTCAGTTTAACAATTTCAATCGGTTTTGGAAATACACCCTTTGAAGCTAATTTAAAAGCATATGATGGTAAACAAAATAATATAATTTTAAATCAAGAACATAATATTTTTGGATTTATTGATAGTACCTTAGAATTTAATGTCTCAATTATGCATTTAGATGTTGATGATTTAAAATCAAAAAGAAAAGATAACTCTCCATATGAAATTTCATTAAAAGTTTTTGAGCTTTATTCAAAAATTGCAAAATATTTTATTGAAAAAAACTCACTTACCTTTTTTCTTGGTGGTGATAATTATATGGTAGTTGCAAGTAATGATGCAAAAAATTCGATCCAAAATTTTATTGATATGATTAAAAATAATGATAAGATTACATTGAATTGTGGAATTGGAAATGCACAAACGAGTAGAGATGCCGTAAAATTAGCCACAAAATCTCTTGATACTATACGTGAAATTAGAGATTCAGGAAAACAAAAACCTGATGTCTATGAATTATAATGTTATTAAAAAATATCAGTGCTTTATTGGGTGAAGAATTAGACTTTGTTTCAAATGTAGATATTCAAATTAAAAATGAAAAGTTTCAAAAAATTCATTCTAATATTAAATCTAATTCAAAAAAAGACACTGTTGATTGTGAAGGATTATTATTAATTCCTGGATTCATAAACTCACATACACATATTGCTGATTCAATTGGGAAAGATATTACATTAAACAGTACAGTTAATCAAAAAATTCATCCCATGTTTGGGATTAAATCTAAAATATTAAAAAATACATCTAATGAAAATCTCTCTACATTTATGAGAAATACTTGTAAATCTATGATTCAAAAAGGAATTACAACATTTGTTGATTTTAGGGAAGGAGGATTAGATGGCGCAGTTTTACTCAAAAAAGTATCTGATGATATTGCAATTCGTTCAATTATTTTAGGAAGACTTGATTTTCATCAGAATTCCTCTGAAATTAAAAAAAATAGTCCTCTTCCAAAAGAAAAACTCCTTGAACTTCCTTCTTTAGTCAAAACATGTGATGGAATTGGTATTAGTGGTGCAAATGAGCATAGTACCTCGGTATTAACTTCATATTCTAAAACAAAAAAACTACGAGCAATCCATTCTTCTGAAACCCTAGAAAGTGTACGAAAATCTAAACAGATAACTGGTAAATCTGAAACATTACGAGCATTATCTCTAAATCCTGATTTTTTGATTCATATGACTCATGCCTCAAAAAGTGATTTAGAAGTAACATCTAAGAAAACTAGAGGAATTGTAATTTGTCCTAGAGCAAATTCTTCACTATCTGAGGGTATACCGGATATAGAAAAAATGCAAAATGCTGGATGTCTTTTAGCATTAGGCACTGATAATGTAATGATTAATTCTCCAGACATGTTTCGTGAAATGGATTTTCTTTGGAAAGTAACAATGGGAATTAAAAAAAAGAGAATAGATCCAAAAGAAATTCTTAAAATGGCTACAGTAAATGCAGGAAAAATTTTAAAAAAAGATATTGGAATTATTCAAACAAAAAAAATAGCTGACTGCATATTTCTTGATAAACATGCATTGGATTTAGAACCAATGCATAATCCATATGCATCAATTGTACATAGAGCATCTGAATCAGCAATTAAAGCAGTAATGATTGGAGGAAAGATTGTACATGGAAAAATCTAATATGCATATTATTTTGAGTGCCGCAATTTCTATTGATGGCAAAATTTCTACAAGACAAAATGATTCTAAATTATCTTCTAAACCGGATAAAATTAGATTACATAAATTAAGATCAAAAGTAGATGCAATTCTTATAGGAAAAAATACTTTAGTTCAGGATGATCCTTTACTTACAGTACGTTACACTAGAGNAAAAAATCCGATAAGAATAATTTTAGATTCTAAAGGTACAATANCAATTAATTCTANAATTATTAAAACAAGTAATGAGATTCCAACTATAATAGCTGTTTCAAAAAAAATTAGTAAAATAAATTTATTAAAATTAAAAAAATTACCTATTGAAATAATTATTGCAGGAGAAAATTCGGTTAATCTAAAATTATTAATGAAAAAACTTTCTAGTAAAAAAATTAAAACTATTTTAGTTGAAGGTGGTGGAACTGTAAATTGGGAATTTATTAAAAATAATCTTTTTGATGAATTAATTGTTACTTTATCTCCTTTTCTGATTGGAGGAACTGATTCTATCTCTTTTNTTGAAGGAAAAGGTTTTGCAAAAATCTCAAATTCCCCTCATTTAAAATTAAAATCAACTAAGAGGCTCAAAAATTATCTTNTANTAAATTACATCAAAGTGTAAGTTCTTATACTTTATCTAAAATAAAATTACAAGAAATTGGCAATAAAAAAGAAAACTAAAACAAAAAAGAAGGCTGCAACAAAAAAGAAAGTTGCACCTAAAAAGAAGGCTGCAACAAAAAAGAAAGTTGCACCTAAAAAGAAGGCTAAATCAAAAGCAAAGAAACCAGCATTTGGGGGATATGCCATTAATTTTGCAGGTCGTCAAGAGACTGTAGAACAAGTATTTGGAAAGAAACCAATNGCTCCTAGTGAGATGACCAAAAAAATCTGGGTATTTNTTAAATCAAATAGCCTATCTAATCGTTAAATCCATTGTTAACGAACANTCGTTAACTAATTTCTATCTTTTAATTATTTTCATTAATAAGATATAGATATTGGATTTTATTTTTTGTAATTATGTCNACTACATCACTTCGACGTGATCACGAATTGATTGAAAAAGTAATCAAAGCCATGCAATCTACAATTCAATTATTAAATGATAAAAAACAAATCCCTGAATTTATTTTACTTCCAGTAATTGATTTCTCAAAAAATTTTACTGATGTATGTCATCATACTAAAGAAGAAAAATCATTATTTCCAGCATTAGAACAAGCTGGAATGCCTACTAACATGGGACCTATTGCTATGATGTTGATGGATCATCAACGATCACGAGAAATTGGAAAAGAATTGGAAAAATCTGCAAAAGATTATCTCTCATCAGGAAATTCTGAAAAATTAATTGCTGATATGCAACTTTACGTTGATCATATCACAGAACATTTGTGGAAAGAAAATAATAAATTATTCATGATGGCTGAAGCAAGATTACAACATGTTTCTAAAAAAGTTGATGAAGAACTTTCTGTAATAGAAAAATCCCAATTAAATGAATTGGGAAAATCTAGACAACATTATGAAGAATTAGCAGAAAACCTAACACATGATGTTTCTAATCAAGGAAATTAATTTTGACTAGTAGTATATTTGGTGAAGTCATTAAGGTTAGAAAATTTACCAATGGTGATATAGAAATTGATTTTCACCATGAGGAGCAAATCACTGAATATAGATATTCTGCTGATCCTTCTAGATTAGGTAATTTCCCAAAAGATTTAGCTGAAACATTGGCTTCAACTTTAGATACCTCTATTTGTATTGAGATTTTTTTCCAAGATGATGGAATTCCTAGTCATATAGAATTAGAACAATGTGAAGATGATGAAGATGATGAAGATGATGAAGATGATGAAGATGATGAAGATGATGAAGATGATGGAACAGAACTATTCTAGAGAAAATGAGATGAATCTAAAAATTTACCGTTAAACAAAAATTTTCATGGAATTTGTTTTAGTTATTTTTTAATTACTCAAAATGTTTGTTGCATATCTTTTTTGATTTCATCAATTTTTTTTGAATATGCTTTTCTAGATTTTTCATTCTTTTTTATATTTAATACATCTTGACATGATGGACATTTGAACATTCCATCAAGTGCTTCTTCAAATGTAACTCTTGGACAGTCTTCATTACCGCANTGATAAAAGTCAGAAGCATTTTCATAATCAAATCTTTGTTGTAATCTTTCTTGAATTTTCTTTTTTTGATTTTCAATAAAATGTTCTACTTCTTCTCTTCGAGTTCTCCATCTATAGACAAACCAACCTTTTCTTTCATCTTTAACTCTGATACCTGTAATCAAGGATTTTCCAAAAAGATCATACAATACTTTTCTTACCATGTTAATTCTAAGACCTGTGGAACTAGCAATCTCTTCATCAGTTGCATCTTCTGCTTTTAGTAAAGATCTTGCTACTTTGAGATATTCATCTCCACCAATCATTGATGCAATTCTAACAAAAGGATCTTCGTATTTGTCTACCAACTCTAATCACTCCTAAGTTTCTACTATTAATCCCTTGTCTCATTTACTTCGACATTTTTGCCATTTTTTGTGGGTATAATCTTTCTTTTGGCATCTGGAAAGATTTTTTCAAATTGTTCTCCATTTTGAATTCTATCTAATAGTATGGCTAATGCACTAATTTCTGAATGAGGCTGGCTTCCTACGCCTACATTATAATCTGCTAATTCATAAATTTCTCTGGGAACTTTTTCTGCTCCTACTACAACTAGCATTTTTTCTTCTGTACGTAATTGCATTTGAACATCATTGATTTTTTGACCATACATCGATAGGTGAATTATTTTAAAGCCTTCTTCTTTTTTCTTTTTTACCACTGTCTTCCAATTATCAATAAATTCAACAACAAAATTTCCACCCCATGTATTGTTAATTTTATCTAATGTATCTTTAATTTCTGGATTCACTTCTGTCATGAATATTTTTTCTGCTCCAAAAGATCTTGATACTAATGCAACATGTGTTGTAACTCTATCATCTCTTACAACACGTTGTCCTATTCTAACAACTTCAATTATCAAATGTATTTACAACTCCTTTTTCATCATTTTTTTTATATTTATGTGGGTTTTGATTTATAATCATTTTTTGAATTAATTCTTTTAATTCTTTTATATTTTCACCTGTTTTTGAAGATACTAAAACAACTTGTTCATCTTTAATTAAATTTAGTAATTCCATTTTATAATTAATTTGATCTTTTTTAATTAAATCAGATTTATTTAATGTAAAAATAATTTTCTCTTTTTTGACTCCTAATTCATCTAATGTTCTCATACAACTTGCAAATTTTTTCTTTAACTCTAATTGTGAATCACTTATGTCAATTACTAGAATAATTATATTTGAATAAGTTAATTCTTCTAGTGTTGATTTGAATGCATCTATCATATATGCAGGTAATTTACTAATGAACCCAACTGTATCTGCAATTAAAGCTGGTTCCTGGTTAATTATGATTCTTCTTGTAGTAGTAGATAGTGTTGTGAATAGTTCTTTACTTTGAGTTCTTACTTCACCTGTAGTTTTGTTAAACAATGTTGTTTTTCCTGCAGATGTATATCCTGCTAATGAAATTGTTGTAATCC
>JGI26244J51143_1000991_pt1 | contig 10444 bp, 9 predicted proteins | sample SaaInlV_150m_DNA_6_FD_51143 | JGI IMG/M metagenome (IMG submission 51143) | reverse complement strand
AACGTATTTTTTGTTGGTTGTGGTCCTGGTGATCCTGAATTAATTACAGTAAAAGCAAAAAAATTAATTCAAAAAGCTGATGTTGTAGTTTATTCTGGTTCGTTAATTCCTGAACCTATTTTGAAATTATGTAAAAAAGGAAAACTTCATGATGCTGCAAAATTAGTTAGAGAAGAAATTTTTGATTTGTTATACAAAAATGCAAAAAAAGACAAACTAGTTGTTAGACTGCACGATGGTGATCCAGCAATTTATGGTGCAATTAGAGAACAAATTGATAATCTAGAAAAAAAAGGAATAGAATCTACTGTTGTGCCTGGTGTTACATCTTTTCTAGCCTCAGCTGCAGCACTTGGAACTCAATTAACATTACCTGGAGTAACTCAAACAATGATAATCACAAGAGCAGAAGCAAGAACTAAAGTTCCTAAAAGAGAACAAATTTCTGAACTTGCAAAACATCAAGCTACATTAATTTTTTATCTTAGTGTTCATTTACTAAATAAAATTTCAAAAGAAGCAATTGAAGGTGGATATAAAAAAACTACACCTGTCGCAGTTGTTTATAGAGCAAGTAGAAAAGATCAAAAAATAATTATTGGAACACTAACAGATATTGCAAGTAAAGTTAAATCTGAAAAAATTACAATGACTGCTATTGTAATAATTGGTGATGTCATAAAACCAAAGTCATATGAGTATTCAAAACTTTATGATAAAACATTCACTCATGGTTTTAGGAAAGCTAAAACTAAATAGATAAAAAATTTACTTTATTACTAATTCCAATTTTATTTAATTTGTTTTTAAAACTTATTACATCACCAGAAGTAAAAATTTTTAATGAATTTCTTTTTGATTTATTATTTTTAATTTTTGAAAAAACTTTTGTTGCAACAATGTTTCCTGGATCAATAAATTCTATTTCTGGAAATTCTTTTTTTAATAGTAATTTTAAAAATAATAAGTGAGTACTAGATAGAGTAATCGTATCAATTTTTTCTGAAATTACAATGTTTTCTAAATTTTCTTTAATTATTTTTTTACAATACTTTTTATTGTTGAGAAATTTTCCTGATTCAACTAAATTTACTAGATTAGAACCATTTATTTTAAAAATTTTGTAAGATTTTGGAATGTTTTCTTCTTCGATATAATCTGTAAGTCCTTTACTGTTTATTGCAGATTTTGTTGCCAAAATTCCAATTCTTTTTGATTTTGATTTCTTTATTGCTACTTTCAAAGGAGGTTTTACATCCACAATTTTCTTTGTTGATAAATCTAGCATTAGACTTGGTGTATTTGATGCAACAACAATAATGTCGGCATAAATTTTTCTTCTAATAGATTAATTGTTTTTTTAATTATTGTGCTTAATTGAGCCTGTGATTTGACTCCGTATGGATAATTTTTTTGATCAGCAAAATAAATAATATCATTTTTGCCAATTTTTTGAATTTCTTTAATTATCGAAAGTGAGCCTAACCCTGAATCAAAAACAACAATCTTTGCCACTATCTACAATTTATCAATCAATCATAATAGTTTGTTAGTTAAATTTACTCAAAAGTTGATCTAAATTTACACTGTTGATTAAGACTTAATTTGTGGATCCACTAACATGTCAAAATTCGACAGTACATGGGCTCGTCAAGAGACTCAAAGTGTAACTGGCAAACTACAAGATGTATTAAAACCTCAAGGTGCATTAAAACCACGAATTCAAACTGCAGTAAACCAACTACAAGTCCAAATATCAAAAATGGACTCGATGTTAGGTAAATTGCAAGAAAGAGATGCGCAACTCTTTCAACGAGTCGTAACTGCAATGCAGCAACATGATACTAGTACAAGTAAAGTTTTGTCCAACGAATTAGCTGAAATTCGTAAAGTTACAAAGATGCTTGGTAATGCAAGAATGTCATTAGAACAAGTTCAACTAAGACTGACAACTATTCATGATCTTGGTGATGCTATGGTAGCAATTGGACCTGCGATGAATACAATGAAGGGATTGAAATCATCACTCGGAAAATTCATGCCAGAAGCTGATTCAGAATTGAATGGTATGACACAGACACTTAATGGACTTATGATGGATTCACTTGCAGGAGACTCATTCAATATGGAGTCTTCTACTTCAAATGAAGAAACCGATAGAATTCTTCAAGAAGCATCTGCAGTAGCNGAGCAACAGATAGGAGAAAAATTCCCATCTGTACCATCTTCAAGTGGACTTTCGTCACAAACCTCTTCTACTTCTTCCTTTGAGTAGCTAGTTGAGATTAGACGATAGTTATTATTTTTATTTTATTTATTTAAAAAATATTGAGCTAAAATATTAAAAATAATTTTTAGTTATGGAAATGCAACAGATCCAGATAAAATAGAATCAATCTCTGAAATATTCACTCTACTTTGTTCCATGGAGTCTCTTTTTCTAATTGTTACTGTATTGTCCTCTAATGTTTGATGATCAACTGTTATTGCAAATGGAGCTCCTATCTCATCCAATCTTCTATATCTTCTACCGATTGCACCTGAATGATCCAAAAATGCATCAAACTTTCTTTTAATATTTAGAAAAATTTCATCCGTTTTNTCTTTTAATCCGTCTTTTTTAACTAATGATAAAATTCCAACGTGAACTGGTGACAAATATGGTTTTAGTGATAAAACCATTCTTTCATGTTCTTCATCTTTTTTTAATGAATGCTCTAAAATTGTATATAGACTTCTATCAATTCCCATTGAAATTTCAAATACATGTGGCAAAACTTTTTCATCATTATCCATTACTTCAAATTTTTCTTTACTCATCTTTGCATGACTGGATAAATCATAATCTGCTCTATAATTACATGCTACAAGCTCAAGCCAACCGATTGTAGTTTCAACTTCAAAATCAAATGCAACTTCTGCATAGAATGCTTTTTCCTTATCTCCTAATTTTCTAAATCTACTTTTTGAGATATCAATACCTGTTTTTTCATAAAACTCTGTTAAAATTCCTAAATAATATGCTACAAATTTGTTTGGAACAATTCCTGATTCTAGTGCTTCTTTACAAGTCATAGAAATTGGCTCAGCATCTGTCTGTACTCTAATTACTGTATTTTCAACTTCAGCAAATTTTTCAACATCATCCAATCTTGTAGGATTACAAAATACTTCGATTTCAGCTTGATAAAATTCTCTAAGACGAAGTAAACTTTGTCTTGGCGCTATCTCATTTCTAAAACTTTTTCCTACTTGAGCAATTCCTAATGGAAGTTTGCCTCTCATAGTCTTGAAAAGTCTAGGAAAATCAACAAATATTGATTGACATGTTTCTGGTCTGAGATATGCTTCTTCTTCTTGAGGGCCAATTCCAACTTTAAACATCATATTGAATTTTTTTGTTGAACTAAAATNACCTTTACACTTTGGACATTGTATTTTATTTTCTTTAATTGCATTATCAAATTCAATCAAGTCTGCATTTTCGGGAATTTCGATATTTGTAATCTCTGCAATTGTTCTATCTGCTCTAAATGTTGAATTACATTTTGTACATTTTATTATTGGATCTGCAAAATTACCTAAATGGCCTGATGCCTCAAAAACTGATTTAGACATAATTTGAGAACCATCTATCTCCATCATTCCATCTCTTCTGATTAACTCTCTTCTCCATAATTCAAGAAATTTATTTTTTAAACCAACACCTGATGGGCCATATTCCCAAAAACCTGCACTTGCATCAGAATAAACTTCACAACTAGGAAAATAAAATCCCCGTTCAAGTGCTAATTTCATTACTTCTTCGTAATTCATTATTTTATTTTCTCCTTAATTGAATACATTTCTATGCAAATCCTTTTGCTATTTTGACATTTTCAAAATCGTTTCTGTCATCATCAATTGGAGTTTCTAAGATTATGGGAATTTTTTTCTTATTTGCAAATTTTACAACTGATTTCATTCCTTCTTCTCCAATTCCGCCTAATCCTAAATGATAATGTCTATCAAGATTACATCCAAGTTCTCCTCTAGCATCATTTAGATGAAGAATTTTCAAATTTTCCAATCCAACATGTTTATCAAATTCTTTAAAAGTTTCTTTCACTTTATCTACTGTTCGTAAGTCATATCCTGCAACAAATGCATGACATGTGTCAAGACACACGCCAAATTTTTTTCCAGGTTTTAATTGCTTAAAAATTTCACCAAGTTGTTTAAAATCTGAACCAACAGAATTTTTTTGTCCAGCAGTATTCTCTAATAAAATCATTACATCATTTTTTGTCTGTCCAGCTTTTGTTAGACCTTCTACTAATTTTTTAATTCCTGCTTCTTCTCCAGTTCCTAAATGGCTACCTAGATGTGTAACTAAATATGGTATTCCTAATTGTGCACATCTTTCAACTTCANTTATCAGTGTATTAACTGATTTTTCAAATGCGTCGTTTTTTGGTGTAGCTAAATTTGGCAAATATGGCATATGTGCACAAATTGCAAATCTATCAATTTTACTATCTTTTAATTTAGATTTAAAAGCATCAATGACTTCTTTTGTTAGTTCTTTTGCGTGCCATGATCTTGGACTTCTCGTAAATATCTGAAATGCTGAACAATCTCTTTCAACTGCATTATCTACTGATTTGTCTATTGAACCTGATGCTGAGACATGACACCCAATTTGCATATTTTAATAATTCCTTAAAACATAATTTAAACCACCGTTCAAATCTTGAGAATCAGATTTTTATGTAAATTATTCAACTAACTATTATGCTAGTTCTTGGACAAGATGAAAAAGCAAAATATCCATTTTTGGCTGATGCCGGTGAATATTTGAAAGATAAAGGATTTTCTTTAGTTCAATTTGGTAGTGATCCAGTTTTAAAATTATCAGTTGAAAAAGCTCTACACAGAATCAAAGTTGCGTCAGCAGGTGGGATCTATAAATCTGATATTGATAAAGATGGCCAGGCGTCCAAAGACTATGTTCTTGAGAGAGAAGTATTTTCATTTCTTTTAGCTATTGTCCTTATCAAATTAACTGGAATGTCTACATTGATCAAAAGATTTGCTTTAGCTGAAGCTCGAAGGGCAGAAATTTATTTAGAAAAAGATTTGGGAAATGCTTCTAATAAATCAAAAATTGATTTGGCAACTAGAATTATTTATGATTTATTTAATATTGAAATAACTAAAGAAAATGATTTTTTTGTAATACCCGTATCTGATTATCTTAAACATTCAGTTACTTTCCATGAACGTGAATGGAAATTAATCAATAGGCATGTTGAAAACGGAAAAGTCTTTCTCACTCCTGATAAAACAGTTAGATTAATTCGAAAAGAATTGGGCAATTATATTAGTTCAAAAATTATCAATGCTCCTAAACCTTCTATGATTCCTGGACTTGAGAATATTGTAGATGAGTTAATTTCAATTTCTAAAAAACTTACACCAACTTATACAATAACTACTGGAGAATACCCTCCCTGCATAAAACACGCAATAGATGTACTTGAAAAAGGTGAAAATCTCCCACATTCTGGAAGATTTATGCTTGCAACTTTTCTTTTATCAAAAGGACAAACAGTTCCACAAATTGTACCATTATTCAAAAATGCACCAGATTATAATCCCCGAGTTACACTTTACCAACTTAATCATCTTGCTGGAACTTCAGGTAGTGCAACAAAATATTCGTGTCCTTCTTGTGAAAAATTAAAAACACAGGATCTCTGTTTTATCACAAAAGAATGTGATAATATCATTAATCCGTTACAATTTGGAAAGAAGAGAACATAATGAACGGAATTGATATTAAATTTTTAGAAGATTCTTTTAAAAAATACTATTTTAATCATTTTGATCTAATTACTAGTCCTCAACGTACATCTGAAAGGGAATTTGGCTATCAAAAATTTAATTCTGGAATGTTTAGACATATTTCTCTTAAGGACAATAAAGAATTGCATTTATTATTTATCCAAAATATTCCATCAGACGTTTATTGCTCAAACGCATATTATGCATTTCCAAATTCCCCCATGAGTGAAAAAGATTGGAAAGAAGCTGATTTGATTTTTGATATTGATGCAAAAGATCTTAATTTACCTTGTAGAAAAAATCATACTATATCAATTTGTAATGAATGCAATGAAGTTTCAAAAGATACTGGTCAATGTATAAAATGTAATTCAACCAAATTAGAAAAAAAATCATTACCTTGCAAAAATTGTATTGATGCATCAAAAATTGAAGTCAATAAATTATCTAATGTTTTAATTAATGATTTAGGAATCGATAAAGAAAATATTCATGTTTATTTTTCAGGTAATGAAGGATTTCATGTTTATGTTTATGATTCACAATTCCAGCAAATAGGATCTAAAGAAAGATCCGAACTCGTTGATTATATCATGTTTCGTGGTGCTATTCCTGAAACATTTGGTATGAAAAAATTTAAGCCTAATAGATCATTATTTCCTGATTTCAATCAAAAAGGCTGGAATGGAAGATTTTCAAAATATGTTTTTGGTTCAAAATCAAAACGCTCAAAAATTATTTCAGAATTACTTGATANTGGATANCCTTCTTTTCAAAAAACACTTGATGACGTATCTGAAAACATTGGTGTTAAAATTGATCCTAATGTAACTATGGATATACATAGAATTTTTAGACTGCCTGGTTCTATCAACAGTAAAAGTGGACTTACCAAAATTCTTTGTACTGATTTAACAAAATTTGATCCATATGCAGATGCATGTTTTCTTAATGATGAACCTGTTGAAGTTTTAGCTAATTGTCCAATTGAATTTAAGCTAAAAAATAAAAAATTTGGCCCATATGACAATGAAAAAATATCACTTCCAACATACGCGGCAGTGTACATGATTTGTAAAAAACTAGCCACGATTGCTTAATTTTGCTGGTAAGGCTTTAATTTAGTGAATCGTAATAAAATGTGATTTTGTATAGTGCCTCTACTGATAAACAAGCTCCGCCTCCTGATACTGGTAAATTCATCAGATTAGCCATTGTTGCTATTATAGGGATTCTAATTTTTACCCTGATCGGAAATCAAGCAGTTATTTTATCAATGAATTTCACTGAATTTGGAGATCAATTCACTAAACCTCTTTACTATACGCTTCTTTCAACCCTAATTCTTTCATCAATCGCTCTTATCCGTGTAAATATTGTTAGTAGATCTTCTATTTTCTGGTATGGAATTAATTCAGCCATTGGATTTATTGCAAGAGGTCCCCAACAATCTATTTCGACAGATATTCAAAGTTTTAAAAATTATAAATTAACTTCTCCACAATTCATTCTTTGGCAAATAACTAAGATTTTGCTATTTGGTGCATTCTTTGCAAATATTATGTTTGGATTTGCAGCAATGTCATTTATTGATGGAAATACATTAGGTGTTGAACATTTACCAAACTTATTCTCTTTACCATTCGTAACTCCTGATAGTAATCCAAATTATGCATTTGAACAAGTCGTTCCAATGATTCCTGCATTAGTGATACTAATTCCACCTATGCTTGGAGCAATTGGATTACGTTTAGTTCTGTACGTTGGTATTCATAGAATTATTGATGTCGTTACATCATATTTGCAAGACTCTCAAGAAGGAAAACCTCGTTATCTAAATTATGTTTCAACTATTGAGGGAATTTTAGGAATTGGTATACTTTGGATTGGTGTTAATCTATTCTTTACTGATCAAATTGATTATAATACAAAATATGTTATCGGGGGAACACTTGTAATTGGTTCTGCTTTAATTGCATTTTCATTAGTTGATCGAATTAGAGCACGTGTTCTAACTCATATGTTTAAACGTGATGTAATAATACGATTTGCAACAATTCTTGTAATTTTACTTATAGTTGGTGGTGTAGTGGCAGTAAACAACAGTATTGCTGATGCAAAGAAAATTGAATATTTGGGACCTTATACAGAACAACAAATTCAAGTGAATAGATACCTTGGAGAATTAAATAATGTTCAAGAAAATACACACGATGTACAATTAACATCTGTATCTGCAAATAATATTAAAAATTATGTTGAACAAAATAGTGACGTTCTTGATGTTATTAGAATTTGGGATTGGGAAGCTGCATTTGCTAAATTAAAGCCTGAAATAGGACTAATTCCATATGTTGACTTTGAAGATAACGATATTCTAAGATTTAACAACACTTTGTATTGGACTGCATCAATGAAACCAATTCTGCCATCATCTGTTAGCCTTGATAATAGATGGTACAATGAGCATCTTGTTTATACTCATGTTCCAGATGGATTTTTGACTTTGGGCGCAACCGATGGTCAGATAGTTGACAGTGGAGAATTTTTCCAACAACGAGAAATTTACTATGGTGAAGGCGGATTATTTGAACAAACTTGGTCTGGTTATCCAACTGGCAGAGGTGAAACTAGTGCAGAACTTGGAGGCGTATCTTATTCTGGTATGGGCGGTTTGGATGTTCCACCACCACTTAGTTGGATATTTGAACCAAATTTCGTACTTTCATTTCCAGGTGAATCTGTACACATTATGAGATACAAGGATGTACATGACAGAATGGAAGTATTGTATCCATATTTCTTATATGATTTATTTGGAAAAGAATTAGACTCACTACCTGTTACTGATGGAGAAAATTCCTATTGGTTAATTCCATTAATTATTGGTTTTGACACAGGTGATGTTCCTTGGTCCGTTGGAAATCCATACTTACGTTTGGTAGGATATGCACTTGTTGATTCGTATAATGGTGATATTCAATTATTAAAAACAGGTGATGATTTCTTTACCGAAATGTTTGCTAGTCAATATGATGAACAATTTTCAGATATGCCATCTTGGTTAGAAGAACAAATTCGATATCCAGTTGAATTGTTTAATTGGAAAACAGAAATGTACAATATTTACCATGTAACTAATCCTGAAACATTCATTCAAGCAAACGAATTTTATGAAATTCCACGCGGTCTTGACACTTACTATGTTGAAGCAAAGCCACCTGGATTTGAACAAACTTCTTTCTTAGGATTGCTTTCATTGGAATTAAAAGGATCACAAGGAAGAAATCTTGCTGGATATATGGTAGTTGAAAATGATCTTGCCAACTTAGGTAATTTACAATTTTATGAAGTTCCATTAGATTCTGAAACTAAATTAATTGGACCTACTGCGGTAAGAGAAGCACTAGATAGAGATCCTGAGTTTGCTCAACTAAAAACATTATTGAGAAATCCAAGAATTGGAGATAATATTTTGTATCGTGTAGGTGATCATGACGTATACTTTATTCCAGTTTATACCGCAGGTGCTGGTGGAGTAGTTGCTCAATTAGGCACTATTGCAGCAGTTGGTGCAGCATTTAATGGTGAATACTTTGTTGGACTGGGCGCTACCCAAGAGGAAGCATTTGAACAGTATCTGAAAAAGGTTTCTGGCGTTGCATCAACTACAACTACTGCTGATGATGATTATGTTGAATTAATTAAAGATGATAGAATTAATATCATAAAATCAATATTTGAAAAAGAACAGATTATAATTTCTGAACCAACATCAATTCAGATACCACTGTCATTTAATGAAGGTGAAATATTCTTCTTTACTGAAGAGGATCTTCCTGATACGGAATTATTCCTATCTGAATTCATTGATGACTTTGTAAAGCCACGTAGCGATAGAGTATTCATGTGGGAAGTAGATGCAATTCTCAATATTGGAACTGTATATGTGAAAGATGGATTACCTGAGATACACTATGTATCAATTGAGGTAGGCAACTAGTTGCTTCTTGTTGTTGATAACGGCTCTATCTATACAAAACAATTAACTAATTTTTTAACCAAAAAAAATATTTTATTTAGAAAATCCACTCCTTATATTTTAGAATTGAATTCGTTAGAAAAATATGAATCAATTATTTTGTCTGGAAGAACAAAAAATGATAAAAAAATAAACGAAGTAAATTCTAAAATTATTAATTTTTCAATTAAAAACGATAAAAAATTACTTGGAATATGTTATGGTGCAGAAATATTGGCCCTTACATTAGGAGGTACAATTAGAAAAACAAAATTTATTCAAAAAGGAAATGAAACAATTGAAATTTTACAAAATAATTTACTTACAAATAATTCAATAGATGTATTTGAAAGTCATGGATTTGAAATTTCTAAATTACCAGACACATTGATACCAATTGGAAAATCCGATAATTGTAACTATGAAATTATTCAATATGAAAAAAAACTAATTTTTGGAACTCAATTTCATCCAGAAATGAGTANTGATGGTAATGATTTAATTGAAAAATTCTGTTCACTCTGATTGATATTAATAACTCTCAAAATTTCTTTATTTTATGGAACAAGGAGACCATCAATTACTTTTACCCCTTGT
>JGI26244J51143_1000952_pt1 | contig 10739 bp, 6 predicted proteins | sample SaaInlV_150m_DNA_6_FD_51143 | JGI IMG/M metagenome (IMG submission 51143) | reverse complement strand
ATCACAAATGATGCATGGTTTCATGACAGCTCTGAACTTGATCAGCATCTGGCAGTAATGGTATTCAGGGCTGTTGAAAACAGGATCAGTATTACACGGGCGGCCAATAGTGGCATTTCTTCATATATTGCGCCAAACGGTGAAATATATGATTACCTGGCCAATGAAGGAAAGTACAAAGAGGTAGAAGGTATTTTGTGCAACAATATCAGATATGAAAATTCTGTAGACTCATGGTACACGAACCACGGAGATGTGTTTGCAATTTCTTGTTTAGCAGTAACCTCAGTACTATTTCTGGCAGCACTGAGAAGAAGAATTTTCGCTTGACATTTAGAGGGGTAGCCGTATAATCGCGGACGTAAGCCTATGTAAAATTTTAGCTTAGATCTCTAGTACATAAAAATATAACAAAAATATGCATCCTTTAGATTATATGTTAGGGCTCGCTTCCACAGATATGGGCATCGATCTTGGAACAGCAAATACACTGGTATGTATTCCCGGCCAGGGAGTCGTCTTGTTTGAGCCATCTGTGGTTGCGGTAAAACCTGGTACGAGCAAAGTTTTATTAAACGGAAAGGCTGTCGGCCAATCTGCCAAAATGATGCTGGAAAAAGCACCAAACAGCATTTCTGTAATCAGGCCAATGAAGAATGGTGTTATTGCTGATTTTGATATTACGGAGGCAATGCTTAAGTATTTTATCTTAAAGGTGCATAAGAGGAAATGGGGAATACGTCCAAGGGTAGTTGTCGCAATTCCATCCGGTATCACTGCCGTTGAGAAGCGTGCTGTTGTAAATTCAGCGGAAAGGGCAGCCAGAGAGGTTTATTTAATATCTGAACCTAAAGCGGCAGCTATTGGTGCCGGGCTGCCAGTTGGAGAACCGATTGCCAGTATGATAGTCGACATCGGAGGTGGTACAACAGAAGTAGCCGTCATTTCTTTAGGAGATATCTTTGCACATGAGAGCTTGAGGGTTGCTGGTGACGCAATGGATGATGCAATCGTTCAATACATAAGACGTACTTATAGCCTGGATATTGGATACAGGACAGCAGAAAAAATTAAGATTGAAATTGGTTCAGCTTTCAAGTTAGAGGAAGAACTCACAGCAGAGGTCAGAGGACGTGATGCCATTGCCGGATTACCAAGAGCAGTCACTATTACATCGGAAGAGATAAGAGAAGCGCTTCAGCCGGCAACAGATGCTATTTTAGATGCTATAAGGAAGACACTGGAAAAAGCATCACCGGAGTTAGCTTCTGATCTGCTGACGACAGGCATGGTTATGGTTGGCGGTGGTGTGATGATCAGGGGTTTAGACAAATTAGCTGCCGAAGAAACTGGGCTTCCGGTAGAGATGGCGGCGGAACCTATTACTGCAGTTGCAAGAGGAACTGGCATACTTCTCGAAGATCTTGATCTATATAAGAATGTTTTATGGGATAGGGAACTTGAATCCTGATTCAGGCAGATCCATTAAAGGTAGTATAATTTATATCCTTGTCATAGTATCCATATCGTTTTTAACCATTCCGGCAAGCATAACAAATAACATCAAAGTAACAGTTGCATCACCCCTTGCGCCAGTTCAAAAAATAATAACTCAAACATCTGATTTCTTTAGGAATGGATTTAAAAAGCTGGCATCAGCAACAAGTAACGCTCAAAAAAACGAAGAGATGGAGAAAGAAGTCTTCCTCCTTAAAAACAAAATAGTCAAACAGCAAGATGATATAAATGTATATAGGCAAAAACTGGAAATAGTATCAAAATTTAAAAAACACAATTATAGTGATGAAAAACCAATAATTGCGGATATTATAGGATACGACGTCTCAAACTTTAGGAAAAGTATTATTATTGATGTTGGAACAAAACAAGGCGCTTCGCTTGATGATATTGTAGTTTTTGGGAATGCACTTGTGGGCCGTATCTCAGCGATAGGACGTTCATCCGGAAGAGTTGTTCTTATTACCGATCCCGCGTCCAATGTTCCATCACGATTTTTGCAATCCAGGACACAGGGAATGGTTCAGGGAACTGCCGATGGCACATGTATAATGAAATATGTACCCAGGCAAACAGAAATAAATGAGTTTGATAGGATTGTATCATCAGGTATCGGAGGAGCATTTCCAAAATCTCTCTACGTAGGTGATGTTATAGAGGTTAAACAGAAAAATGCAAAACTGTTTAAAGATATTAAAATCAAACCAAGAGTTGCTATTTCAAAGATAGAGCATGTATTAGTAATTAAGAAACAAAGCGTAGAAAGCATTTTTGAATCTGAAGCAAGCTATCAATAAATAGAGAAATATCACCCCTTTTGATAATATGTAATTTAAATACATTTTTTAGAGTTACAAAAATTTCCTCATGCCATGGTTTGCCATAATAAGTGTTATTCTTTGCATATCATTAATCCAGACGACATTATTACAACACATAAACGTTCTGGGCATACAACCTGATCTCTTTATCATTTTTCTTGTTTTTCATTCATTAAACTCGAAACTTGAAAGATCATTGCATGCAAACTGGACAATAGGCCTTGCTAAAGACTGTTTTTCTGAAGGCCTATTCGGTTTAAATACGGTTTTGTTTGTTATTGTGGGATATATGATATCAATGATCAAAGACAATATATATGGCAGGCATCTGGCCACACAAATTTCAGCTACATTTTTAATTTCGATAATATATAACTTCCTCTACCTCTTTATGTTTTCAATATCATTTACCTCGGCAGGCTTATTACCTATGGTATTGAAATGCCCCCTCATCGCAATTTATAATTCAATAATTGTTCCTCCAGTATTCTGGTTGCTCAACAGATTTTACTCCTCATTCGGATTTCCCTCTTTAAGAAGAAGAACAAGATAATGCAAAAGAAGCGTTTTAACATATTTTTTGGAATTATATCAGTACTATTCCTTGTAATCTTCTGCAAACTGTTTTACATACAGATGATTCAAGGTGGAAAATACAGTGGTATATCTAATAACAAACGAATTAGGACAGTTGACATCGATACATTAAGAGGAACAATTTATGATAGAAACGGTTCCGTCCTAGCAGTAGACAAGCACTCCTTTGAACTCACAGTTATGTATGAAAAGCTGTTTGACACAAACTCATGCTTCAAGCAAAACATACTGCCTAGAGTATCAGAGGTGAAAAAATTGGCATTAAACCATAACCTATGTGAGGAATGTCATATTGATAAGGAGATGTGGGTAGAAAAGATCGCTGGATTACTTGATATTTCATATATTGATGTTTTCAATAAAGCTGCAAAAGTTGTGAAAAGAGTAGAGAATATCAAGCGTGCCGTTGAAATGAGAAATAAAAGAGAGATACGCGTCAGAGAAGAAACAATACCACACTCAGTAGTCTCTCACGTACCCTGGGAAAAAGTTGCAAAGTTCGAAGTGGAGATGCTGAATCTGCCTGGCATACAGATAGAGACAAACCCGGTAAGATGGTACCCTCAGGGTGATATGTCATCACATGTAATAGGCTATGTTGGAAAAATGGGTGAAAAAGAGATACAAAACTATAATTTTAAGAAGAAATGGTTTGACGATCTTAAAAAAAGCGGCGAATCAGAATCAGAATTTTTTACTCAAAAATCAATTTCTATGGATGCCTTAATTGGAAAAACAGGAATTGAAAAAATATATAATTCAAGGTTAATGGGAATTCCGGGAGAGAGATTTGAAGAAGTAACTCTTGATACTATGCGTGTCAACAAGCTTATCCTGGAAAGACCTTCAACCCCCGGTAATAACATTTTCCTGACCATAGACAGCAGAATACAGGGTATTGCAGAAAAGGCACTTGAGGGAAAAAAGGGTTCTGTTATTGTAATGGATCCGTGGAATGGAGAGATCGTAGCGATGGCATCATTCCCCAGATATAATCCAAATACGCTTAATAAGAACTACACAGCCCTTAGCAAAAACCCCCTTAAGCCATTCCTTAATAGACCTATTCAAAGTGTCTTGCCCCCAGGATCAACCTTTAAAATAATCACTGCAATTGCGGCACTGGAAGAAAACAAAATAGATAAAAATTCTCACTTTCCCTGTTACGGGTCATTGAAAGTTGGAAATATCCGTTTTCGATGCCATACAAGGCAAGGTCACGGTTTATTGAATGTTGAAGAGGCCATACAATATTCATGTAATATCTTCTTCTACGAAACGGCAAAAATTCTGGGAGGAGAATTATTAAGAAAATGGGCAGAAAATTTTGGTTTAGGAAATACAACAGATATTGGCCTGACTTATGAAAAGAAAGGAAATTTTCCAAAATCAACTTCCTTCTCACAAACGATAAATTTGTCCATAGGCCAGGGTTCAATGCTGGTTACACCGATACAGATCGTGAGGATGATAGCCACAATTGCGAATGGCGGTTGGTATACGAAGCCACATATTCTCCAGAAAATATCCGATTACAATGGAAATATATTAGTAAACAATAAATATGAACTAACTGAAAAAATAGACATATCAGAAAGAACTATGGATATTATTAAACATTCATTGCGTAAGGTAGTGACCAGTGGCACCGCTAAAAAGACAGGCCTGAAAGAGTTGCAAGTAGCAGGAAAAACCGGAACAACACAAACAGCAAATCCAGATGAAAATCATGCATGGTTTGTCGGCTACGCCCCTTTTGAAAACCCGAAATACTGTTTTGTTGTTGTTGTTGAGCACACTAAAGGGCACGGTGCGGCAGTTGCCGGCCCTATAGTTTGGGAAATTTTGACGCAGTCGGAATCTAGTCTGTAAAGTAGATTAAGTGAAACATACACACCTTCACTGTCTACAAACGATTGTAGATCGCTTCCACACTGGAGCACCGTGCAACAAATATTAAAGTTTAAGGAGAACTGTTTATATGTATCGTCTCGTTGGTTTAAGAAATTTTGATTGGCTGATCTTTTTAGTCGTTTGCCTGTTTCTGGCTACCGGTTTTTTCTTTGTATGGAGTGCTTCATCAGAGAGTTTTGCATTTAAGCAAATAATCTGGATAGGCGTTGGAATTGTAGTTTTTTCTGCTTTATTAATAATTGATTATTATTCAATTGGAAAAATTTCTTATATTTTATATTTAATAGTTCTCTTTTGTTTGTTTTTAGTTTTGTTATTTGGTAAAACAGTATACGGAGCACAAAGGTGGTTGATGGTGGGTCCCATCTCCATTCAACCTTCTGAAATGATGAAGATCGCCCTTGTTTTAGTACTTTCAAGATACTTTGTGGACAAAAAGAGTGTTGAAGGATTTAGTGGTATTATCTTTCCGTTAGCATTGACGCTCCTGCCAATGACATTAATTATGAAACAACCGGACCTTGGTACAAGCTTGATCCTGGTTCCTGTATTTTTTTCAATTATGTTCATTGCCGGTGTTAAAACCAGGTATATGTTTACTATCATAGCTTTAACCTTATCAACCATTCCTCTTTTCTGGTATTTTGTGCTTCATAGCTACCAGAAAGCGAGAGTCGTAAGTTTTCTATGGCCCCATACAGTAAGTAACTTTGGAGAAGGCTATCAAAGAGTTCAGTCATTAATAACTATTGGTTCCGGCGGCAGTTTTGGAAGCGGATGGGGCAAAGGCGTACAGAGCCAGCTTAACTTTCTTCCACAGGGGCATACGGATTTTATCTTTTCTGTAATAGCAGAAGAATGGGGATTTTATAGAGCCGGTGCGCTCCTGTGCCTTTATGTCGTTTTTATTGCATGTTGTATCGGAATTGCATTAAACACCCGCGACCCATATGGCAGGCTGATTGTGACAGGTTTTACTGCAATGTTTGCCGCCCAAATACTAATAAACGTTGCCATGACAATAGGGCTTGCACCAATTACCGGCTTGCCATTACCATTTATTAGCTATGGAGGATCTTCCCTGATATCATCCTTTATAGCATTATCATTTATATTTAATGTAAGAATGAGGAATAGAGTAGCTTTAGCGAAGGATGGATTTTATGAATAATATTCGAAGTTATGTTGAAGACAAAATTCTACCTTTTGTGGAAACCCCCGGACAGTATATTGGAGATGAGTGGAATTCCATCAAAAAGGAAGATAACGATATAGACGTTACCTTTGCCCTGGCATTTCCGGATACGTACGCAATAGGGATGTCACATATGGGCATGCAAATTTTATACGGTCTTTTGAACGAACGGAAAGACACCGCTTGTGAAAGAGTATTTGCACCATGGTATGACATGGAAACGGCTCTGCGAGAACACGATGTACCATTATATTCTCTGGAGACATTCAGACCTTTAAAAGAATTTGATGTTGTTGGCTTCTCTCTCCAATATGAGATGTCGTTTACAAACGTGCTTAATATGCTGGACCTTGCAAAGATACCACTGAAAAGCAAAGACAGGACAGAGAGTGACCCGTTAATTATTGCCGGCGGGCCCTTGGCACTTACTCCCGAACCAATCTCCGACTTTATTGATATATTCTTTTTAGGTGATGGAGAGGAAAAGCTTCCTCAATTTATTGAATATTTTAAGGCACTTAAAAATACGAACAATTTATCTAGGAAGAAGAAGATTACATCACTTGTGAAAGAGATGAAAAATCTTTATGCTCCCTCTCTTTATGATGTCACTTATGATTCTGATGGCGTTATAAACAAGATAGAACCAAACCTGCCCGATGTCCCTCCTGTTGTGCATGGTGCATCAGTAAGCAACCTTGGTAAAACATATTTTCCTGAAAANCCGATTATACCATATGTACAGACNGTCTTTGACCGCATCTCNATTGAGGTTATGCGGGGNTGCACACAAGGATGCAGATTCTGCCAGGCNGGAATGACAAAACGNCCAAACAGNATACGATCAGTGGATAAAATNCTGAANATGTCNGCAGATTGCTATCGTAACACGGGACACGACGAAATATCACTCGGTGCACTATCAATAAGCGACTATCCACATCTGAAAGATTTAATGGTCAGTATGGGAGAGGCCTTCGATCAGAAGAAAGTAAATATTGCTTTCCCTTCCCTGAGGGTTTCTGATCAGTTGACTGAGTTACCTTCTCTTCTCAACACGGTGCGCAAATCAGGTTTGACATTGGCCCCTGAAGCAGCAACTACAAGGCTCAGAAAGGTAATTAATAAAAACATCTCAAATGACGATCTCTTTGCTGGAGTTAAAGAAGCATATAAAGAGGGGTGGAATCTGGTTAAACTATACTTTATGGTTGGCCTACCTACCGAAACTGACGAGGACATTGAAGAGATAGCAAATCTGGCTTACAAAATTTCCAGCCTCAAGAAAGAGGTTAAGGGTTCACATGGGAACGTGAATATAACGATATCAACCTTCGTCCCCAAAGCACATACCCCGTTTCAATGGGAACCAATGATTTCACTGGAAAGAATAAAGGAAATTATGCGCATCATAAGGNATAAGATTAAGCACAGAAGAATTCGTGTGAAATTCAACAAACCGGAGAGAAGCATACTGGAAGGAATATTTGCACGTGGTGACAGAAGACTGGGACAAGTAATCCTTCACGCCTGGCAGGAAGGTTGCCGGTTTGACTCCTGGGATGATCACTTTGATTATAATAAATGGAAAATTGCGTTCGAAAAAGCAGGCGTGGATGAACACTTTTATTTGTCTAGAGGCAGAAGAGAAGATGAAATCCTTCCATGGGAGCATCTAAGCTGTGGGTTGATAAAAGAATTCCTGATAAGCGAGAGAAAGAAATCTTTTGAACAGGAATTTACGCCTGATTGTTTTACAGATGGCTGCCCGGATTGTGGTGCATGCCCAAGATCAGAACATTATGTAAAAAACTGAATCCTTTAATCACCTAATTCCCATAATACACAAATGCTGCCCAGTAGTATGGATCCTTATACTTCTCGCCAAAGTTGCCATATATAAATTGCCGTTTCACCTCTGTGATGGCATCTAAATAACCCATGTCCTTGTCCTGGACCANGCCGTACATTGTNGCCATAAACTGTGATGTAGACTCATCAGCCACTCTCCAAAGTGATACAGAAACCGCCTTAACGCCGGCTAAAAAGAAGGAATGGATTAACCTGGTAAAACCATCATCCTCGTAAATCCCTCCCAAACCGATATCAAAGGCAGACAGGCTCACCATATCTGCCCTCATCTCCATTTTTGCAATTTCTTCTGTACGTAAATAACCATCTTCTCTTCCCTTCTCTTTAGATTGAGACAAAACCAAAGCTGAAAGTTCCGGTACCTCCGGTACCACAAGACCGTGAGTAGCAAAATGAAGCGCTTTGTAATCATAGAATTTCCAGTCATCGGACAGTTCCTTTATATCTTTTTCCGTTACATTTTTACCGGTAAAAATATTTGACTTATTGATTGTTTTTTTTATCTGATTAACCTCATTCAATGTTTCCGGTATGCTAGGCCAGGAAGAGAGACCCAGGACGTTGTAGGCATTTCCAACAGATCGAATATTTTCAACAAAAGGATAAAGACTTTTCATTAAAAGATCCATCTGGATCTCTTCAAGATTAGAATAAATGTTTTTTGTCAATACAGACAGCTGGACTCTATTCTCTATCATTTCTGCCTTAAATTCCGAATCTTCGTAAACGGCACCTCCAAATACCAGTAACGGCTTACGTTCTTCTTCGTATTTTCGTTTTCTGATGAGCTTACGCATACCCAAAGAGTGGATGTAGCTTATGCTATGTTTTTCTACCAGATATTGCCCGTTCTCGTCTATGAGGGTTCCGAAAGGTACAAAGGTCAAAATTCCACCCGGGACGACAATCAGGTGTTTCTTGTCCTTAATATGTTCCTCTATAGGTTTGATGAGAAGTTCATATAACCCTCTTCCAATCTCTTTGGCATTTGCTTTATGCGGGCTTACTCCGCCTCCTTTAATATCGGTTCCACCGTCTCTCAGATCCGACAATGGGGGCTCCCTTAATAATGAGCCATAATAGTTTACAATATTATTAAAATCATTTTTATTTTCACTTAGACTGTGTTGATTTATTAATAACGATTTTATCTGCGTGTCGTATTTGTTAATAGACGATCGGACAAAGCCCTTACGCGATATCTCCTTACCAGTAATTCCTTTTCTCGTAATAGCAATCTGTACTATATTTTCCAGGTTAACATTTGCGTAGGCAATTAATACCGTATCATCATCCAGCGTTTTTTGGATCTTCTCTACCTCCTGCGGCCAAATCCATTTTTCACGTTTTTTTATGTATCTTTCATTTGAAGCAAATCTTTCAATCAGAAGCTTTGCCCTGATGAGCTCAATTGTTTGAAATGCTGAATGGGCATCATTATCTTTAGTATAGGCAAGCGTCAGTAGTTGATAGGCGTATGTTAGATCGCTCAAAAAGCGTTTACGTATTTTCCCGGTCGCATTTTTACGTAGTTCTTCTATTATGGATACCGATTCCTTAAAGTGTTCGATTGCAGTTTTGTATTTGCCTTTTGAGATGGAAATTATGCCAATTCTGTTGAGGTCTCTGTAGATATCAGTATCTTTCTCAATATTATCATCATCAGCCAGAACCTGCTCATAAGGGTAAATAATCTTATCATGTTTGTTCCAGTAGAAGCGGTAATACAGATTTAGATTTTTAGAAACAAGGACCTCCTTCACTCCTTCACTTAGTTTTCTGTCTACTTCTAATGCCTTTTCATAATACTCTAAGGCCTTGTCCGATTGCCCCAGAGCATTATAAACATTGCCAATATTATTTAGACTTATGGAAGTGTTACCGTCCTGCTCAGGTTCTCTGGCTATACCCAAAGCATCTTCAAAATACTTGATGGCCTTTTCATGTTGCCCTTGAGATTGGTAAACGCTGCCAATATTGTTGAGGCAGGCAGCAACCTCCTTACCCTGATCCAGATTTTTGTATATATCCAGGGCCTCTTCATAGTACTTAAAAGCTTTTTCGTATTCACCCGTAGATTTGCAAATATCACTAATCTTATGAAGCCTGCGCCGAAAGAAAATACTATCTTTCTTCCACAATTTTCTATACATCTCTAAAGATTCTTCATAATACTTGATGGCGGTAATATATTGCTCCAGGAATTTGTAAATATTACCAATGTTGTTAAGCCCGTTTGAAATTTTTTCTTCAATCCCCAGCTTTCTATCTATGGCTAACGCTTTTTCATAGTACTCAATGGCAGTATCATATTTTCCGATGGTTTCGTAGACTCTACCAATATTATCGAGGACTGAGGTGACCCTGTCTTTCCTGCCCAGCTTTTTATATATATCTAAAGCTCTCACAAGGTGGTCTACTGCCGTATCATGTTGCCCCAAAAAGTTGTAAGTATTGCCGACGTAGTTAAGATTTGTAGCAACTTTACCCTCCTGCCCCAGTTTTCTGTATATATCTAAAGCCTCCAGATAATACTTGATAGCAACATCATGCCTCTTCAAATAATTATAGAAATACCCAAAGCGGTTAAGGCAGTCAGCAACAAGATCATCCCTATCAAGTTTTCCGGCTATTTTCAAAGCTTCTTCAATTTTATTGGTAGCCGTTTTATATTGTCCGGCCAGAGAATAATAGTAAGCAGCTTGATTCAGGCCTGTCACTATGTTTGATTTTATCGACTCTGGAGAATCCTTTTCTGCCTGCACGGATTTCTCATATATCTCTGCCGCCTTAAGATATTCAGCAAAGTTTTCTAGCTCCTG
>JGI26244J51143_1000949_pt1 | contig 10771 bp, 8 predicted proteins | sample SaaInlV_150m_DNA_6_FD_51143 | JGI IMG/M metagenome (IMG submission 51143) | reverse complement strand
AAGTTTCGTTCCATCTACGAATACTTTAACTGTAGCAAATATCACTGGTANAGCATCAACTGCAACAAAGGCTACAACTGTAACTACAACACAAAGCAATTCCGAGCTCGGAAACCATTATCTAACATTTGTAGATGGTGCCAGCGGAGGTCGAGGTATACGAGTAGATACTGCTTTACACTTCAATCCATCTACGAATCTTTTAACTGCCCCTGGAGTAATATCTTGTACTACTATTAACACGGGAAATGGTGCTACTGAAATCTATGATATGAATCAAGATGTACAAAATGATGATGCTGTTAAGTTTCTAAGTCTTGGTGTTAATACTACACCTGGTGTGACTGGTGAAATAAGAGCAACAAATGAAGTAACCGCTTATTACTCAGATGATAGATTAAAAACTAAGTCTGGAAATATTGAGAACGCCCTAGATAAGGTAATATCACTTAATGGATTCCATTATAAGCCAAATAAAGTAGCAGGAAAATTAGGCTACGATACCTCAGTTAAAAAGGTAGGAGTATCTGCACAAGAAGTTTTAAAAGTATTACCCGAAGCAGTTGTTCCTGCTCCAATAGACCCTAAATATCACACAGTTCAATATGAAAAACTTATACCTTTATTAATAGAATCTATAAAAGAATTAACTGCTAAAGTTAAAAGGCTTGAAAATGGCGATAGCTAGTTCAGGAGCAATAAAATTAAATATAGATATTGGTGGGGAACTAGGTGTGACCGCTGGAGCTGCGACTGCGTTAGGAGATGCTTCTGGTGGTACATATAGTACTATTAATACTAACAATGATGCAGCCGATAGACCAGATGGGGCTACTCCCCACGCTATGTCTGAATTTTATTCTTATGACCATTCAGCCGCTGCGCCAGGTTATGGTGGTATTTTTATAGATGACTTTTATACTACAGGTGCTGATGACCCTATGGATGCTCGAATAGCCTATGCTACAACAACTCTTCAAGATGGTGAATCATTCCCAACAGACGGTGATGGCAATACGGTTACAACAAGACCTGTTTGGACATTTGCAACTTCAACTGGTACATCGCATGAATCCAATGATAGAATTAGAGTGAGCAACAATAATGATTCTACCTATCATGCTCAATGGAGGACTACAAATGTACCTCCCGAAGATTTAGGAAGCGGTGGTGGAACTATTAACATTGAATTCTCCTTCTTTATGTCCAGTAGCAATAATAAAGATTTAATTCTGTATGTAGAGGCAATATCGCAAGGAAATGGTTGGGGTGTTTCTGGTGGCTTAGATAATGGTTATCATTTCCAATGGTACGATAATACTCAGGCTGTACGCATTAGACGAAGGGACTCCTATAGTAGTATTACTACTCTTGCGACCAGTAGTAGTGGAAAATTTACAAAAGGGGCATGGACAACTGCAAAGATCACTATAGAAGACGATGGAACACTTACAATATTTTGTAATGGGACTTCATCATTATCAACTACATCTACGACTTATCAGAGCTTTTTCCCAAGTGGAGCAGGAATAAGATTTATGTCAGCAAAAGCTATGTCCATAGGGGAATACAATGATATTGATTGGATTAAAATTTGGAAGACCGCATAATGCCCTATATTGACCCATATAAAGGAACGAAACAAGGTGTACTTGCAAAGTTTACTTTTAAGTTAGTTACTGATGATGATTTTGATGAAGAAAGCCCTGAAGTTGGATTTTATGGTGAGTTAGAATACCCTTATTCACTTGAAAGATTTGATAGAGAGGCGATGGAAGGTAATGTTTGGGTATGGGTGTCTGATGATGCAGATGTTTCTGCTCTTACATCTCATTCGAGTTTTGTGGGAACTACGCTACTAATGGACGTTAGATAATGGACTCATTAAAAGTAAGTGGATAAAAAGTGGTACTACTTTTAGACAAGATGCTCAGATATATCGAGTAGATTATGGTGATTGGGAAATATTATAATTATTCTAGCAAAAAACAATAAAAAACAATAGGAGTTACATATGTTAACTAATTTTGATGAAATAATAGAAATAGTATTACACCACGAGGGTGGATACGTAAACGATCCTGATGATCCAGGCGGAGAGACTAATTTTGGCATAGCTAAGAGAAGTCATCCTAACGTGGATATCAAAAATCTCACCAAAGATGGTGCNAAAGAAATCTATAAAGAACATTATTGGGATNNAAATAAAGTAGAATCCTTACCTGAAAATCTAAGACATATAGCATTTGATATGTATGTTAATCAAGGTAAGTCAAGAGGTGTCAAAATTTTACAACAGGCTGCTAATGCCAAGGGTGCTGGACTTAAAGTAGATGGTGGATTAGGACCTATGACTCTCAAGGCAATAACGGAATCTAATGTAGAGTTACAAAGAGTAAGGGCTTATCGTATTAAATATTATGCTGACTTGGTAACCAGAAAACCAGACTTAGAAAAGTTTTATTTCGGTTGGTTTAGACGAGGTTTAGAAGTTTAATATTAAGTTGAATTATAATAACTTATATTTATAGATGTAGGGGAATACCCATGACTATACCAACAAAAACTGGCGAAAAAATATGAGCTTAAAGAAATTAGTAGAAGAGATAACTAAACCAATACTTCAAGAAGGAGTGAATGATCCTGGAATTCTCAAAGCAGTATTTCTTGCTGGGGGACCTGGATCAGGTAAATCATATGTTGCCAGTGGATTGTTTGGAATACCAAAGAAAATTAATGTATCAGCTTCCGGACTAAAACTTATCAATCAAGATAGTGAATTGGAAAGAATGTTAAAGAAGTATGGATTTGGTTTAGATTTAGATGATATGCCAGAAGAATTATTTCGACAACTTACTGATCCTGATTATGAAGATTATAGTGGTGTTAGAGGTAGAGCTAAAGAATTAACTGCTTCTCGTAAAAAACTTTATATGAATGGTAGATTGGGAATGATTATAGATGGAACAGGTCATAAATATGGTTCAATAAAGAAAAAAAAGAAAGAATTAGAAGAAATTGGTTATGATTGTTTTATGGTATTTGTTCATACTGACTTAGATGTAGCTCAAAAAAGAAATATGGAACGACCAAGAAAACTTAATCCTGAATTAGTAGAGGCAAGCTGGAATGATGTTCAGAAAAATAAAATATCATTTCAAGGTCTTTTTGGAAATGCTAATTTTCTTATGGTTGATAATTCTAAAACTTTAGNTGAAAAAGCTGCTATTGATAAATTCAATATGTTGATGAAAAAAGGAATTAATAAGTTTATTAAACAACCAATTAAAAACTATCGTGGAAAACAATGGGTTGCTAAACAAAAGATAATGAAAGAATCAATAAATGAAGCACAAGCCGTAAAAGGTGGTAAAGTAGAAAAGTTTATTACTGGTCACAATCTTACTATGAAGGGTAAGAAATATAAAGAAATAGAATTTGAAACATTGGGTGTTGATAATAGTAGAAAGATGATTACATTGAGAATTTTAGCACCTAAGAACTTATTTGGTATGGAGACACCTGTAAAATTTTCAACATTACGAAGAGGCCCCTTTACAAAAACCGATACTGGTAAAAAAATAAAAGAACAAACGGAAATCAAAAAAACAATTGGTGTATTCGGTGGAAGATTTCAACCATTTCATTCAGGACATTTAGCTACATATAAGTGGTTGGCAAAACAAGTAGATGAAGCCTATATAACGACAACTAATATAAAGAAACCACCAAGACACCCGATGAACTTTAAAGANAANGTTCGACACATGACGAAGATGGGTATTCCAGCTAATCGTATTATAGAAGAAAAAACNCCNTATGTGGCAAAGAATTTATTATCTAAATTTAATTCAGATACAACTGCAGTAATTTATGCCTTTGGTCAAAAGGATGCTGGTAGATTAAAAGCTGGTACTAAAAAAAGTGGTGGTAAAACGTATTATCAGGATTACAAAAAGAATAAGAATGATATTAAAGGATATGAAGAACACGGATATTTTCTAACTGCTCCTCAATTTGGTAGTCTTAGTGGAACAAAAACACGAGATATATTAGGTAATCCAAAAATTGATGATGAAGAAAAGAAAAAGTTTTTCAAAAAAACGTTTGGATATTATGATAAAGGGTTGTATATTATGATGGTAAATAAATTCAAAAAACTGTTTGAATTTTACGTTGGGATATTTGAAAGTTCAGGCACACAGAATGGTGGAGTAGATGATGGACCTGGTTTTTTATCAAGTTTAAAATCGTATCGTGATAGAGCTGAAACCGAAGCTGGGAAATTAGGATGGGAGATTGCAAATCATTTGATTGATGATGAATATTATAATAGTCAAGATTTTGGTTTTGTTAAAGATACTGAATACCCAAAAGGACCAGTTGGTTCGGTATCATTTGGACCTGCTGGTGTATCTGAACCAAGTGCTGCTAATGATTTAGATTTAGTTGGAACTGAACTTTGGAATACATGGTTAGACCACATTGATATGATTTTAAAAAATCAAGATTATGAATATACGGATAGTTTAAAAAGAACTAGAAAATCAATTCTTAAACATAGCAAAAATACATTAGATCAAGGAGAAAGTGAAGAGCCAACTGATACAGATCAAAATAGAGGGAATGACCAACACGATGATTATGATATAGTAAAAGAAGTGCATTCACTTACAAGTAATTTAGAAAAAAACGGAAAGGAGTTACTATTAATGGGCGGAGCCTACGGACATATGAGTCATCCATTTGATGACAAAGATTTGACATTTAAAGATTTAAAAAATATTATAGAAATGGGATTAGGTGGTCAGTTAAATCGTGAGGATAATGTTACAGAAAAAACAGATGGTCAAAACTTAATGATAAGTTGGAAAGATGGTGAGTTAATTTCTGCTCGTAATAAAGGTCATATAAAAAACAAAGGTGAAACGGCTTTAAGCATAAAGGACGTAGAGAGTAAATTTAAAGGACGAGGTGATATTAGAAATGCTTTTGTTTATGCCGTAAGAGATTTAAGTAAAGCAATAAGTGCTTTAAGTGATAAACAAAGAACAAAGATATTTGGTGAAGGTTCTAAATGGATGAGTTTAGAAGTGATGTGGCCTGCTAGTGAGAATGTTGTAAATTATGATATAACAGAATTGATGTTTCATGGAGCTATGGAATATGATGATGATGCAAGGGTAATCGGACAGGCAAAAGATAGTGCTAGAATTTTGGCTGGTATGATTAAACAAGTTAATCAAAACATACAGAAACATTATAAGATTACTAAACCACATTTTATGGATGTACCTAAACACCAAGATTTTGGTAAGCTAAAGGGTAAATTTTTAAGTAGATTAAAAAAACTACAATCACATTATGGATTGAAAGATAACGATACGCTTTCTTTATATCACCAATCGTATTGGCAAGAATGGATTTTTAATGGCGCTAAACAAACTGGTTATTCAAATATAACAAATGAGATTTTGGTTAAATTGACAAAACGATGGGCTTTCTTTGACAAGTCATATAAAATTCCACAGATTAAAAAAGATTTAAAAGAATATCCAAAGTTTTTAGATTGGGTATTAAGTACAGATAAGATTGATCACTCCCGATTGGTTAAAGAGAACATGAAACCATTTGAGGAATTATTTTTTGAAGTGGGTGCCACTATATTAAAGAACATGGATGGTTGGATGGCTGTAAATCCAGCAAAATCAGTTCAAAAGATGAGAGGTAAATTACAATCAGCTATAAAAGATATAAGAAGTGGTGGTGATATAAAGAAATTAAACAAATTAAAAATACAATTAGATAGATTAAATGCCATCGGTGGTTTAGATGCTATTGTTCCAACCGAGGGGATAGTTTTTAAATATAATGGTAAAACTTTCAAATTCACCGGGAGTTTTGCTCCACTAAACCAGATTACTGGCATGATGACATTTTAAGGAAATAAGGTTATGAGTAATATAGAAAAAGTAAAAAAAATGGTAAAGGGGATTTACAATCGCCCCATACAGATTGGTTATCAGGGTAAATCCATAGATGAAAGAAAAGAAGGTGAGACTTGGGTTGACCACAATAACAGAACTTGGGTTAAAGAAGATGGTAAGAGAAAACAAATTACAAAAATACCACCAAAAGGATTTGATAAATGTAATGATTGTGAAAAGTTAATTTTAAAAACCATTGACCAACAAACTTATAATAGAATGCAAAAATGTCAATATTGTCAAATGGAATTTGAAGCTACTCTACATAGAGAAGGTAAATGGAATGACTGGGTTGCTGATTTAGAAAAGAAAAGATGGGATGGTATATTAAAGGAATATGAACAAGAAATAGCAGAAATTAAACAAAAAAATCCATTTGATAAAACAGTTGCTAATGCTTTAGCTTCCAATGAACATAGAAGATGAGTAATTTAAAGCAAGCAATAAAAGTAAATTATTTAAAATGTGTTCAAGACCCGTCATATTTTATTAATCAATATTGTACTATTCAACACCCACAGCGCGGTAAGATTAAATTTAAATTATATGATTTTCAGTATGATGTATTAAAGGCATACCAAGAAAATAATTATAATGTTGTATTAAAATCAAGACAATTAGGTATATCAACATTAAGTGCTGCTTATTCTTTATGGATGATGTTATTTCATAATGATAAGAATGTATTGTGTATTGCCACTACGAAAGATACTGCTAAAAATCTTGTAACTAAAGTTCGTATTATGTATGATGGATTGCCGAGTTGGTTAAAAACTCAGATAGTTGAAAATAACAAACTTTCACTTATTTTTAAAAACGGAAGTCAGATAAAAGCTATTGCTTCTAATGAATCTGCTGGTCGCTCTGAAGCATTGTCTTTATTAATACTCGATGAGGCTGCTTTTATAGAAAGAATAGATACGATATGGACTGCTGCTCAACAAACACTTGCAACTGGTGGTCAATGTATAGCCATTTCTACACCCAATGGTGTTGGTAATTGGTTTCATAAAACTTGGTTGGATGCCACGGATGGAATTAATGCATTCAATACAATCAAACTTCACTGGTCAGCGCATCCTGATAGAGACCAAAGTTGGAGAGATGAACAAGATAAGAACTTAGGTCCTTCACAGGCTGCTCAAGAATGTGATGCTGACTTCTTGAGTTCTGGTCGTTCAGTTGTTGATCCTCTTATCTTGGGGTGGTATAAAGAAAAAATGTGCTGTGAACCTATGGAAAAAAGTGGGTTTGATAGAAATCTTTGGATATGGGGATATCCTGATTACTCAAAACAATATATAATATCTGCTGACGTAGCACGTGGAGATGGAACTGATTATAGTGCCGCTCAAGTATTTGATTTAGAAGAAATGGAACAAGTAGCGGAATATAAAGGTCAATTAGGCACAACAGAATTTGGTAATTTCTTAATTGAACTAGGAACTAAATATAATGATGCTCTATTAGTAGTGGAGAATAACAACATAGGTTGGGCTACATTACAGACTATTATTGATAGGGGATATGAAAATTTATTTTATCAAGAGAAAAATAATTTAATTGTCGATGATGATAATCAACATACGAATAGATATAGAAACATTGATAAGAATAAAGTACCTGGTTTTACAACTACAATGAAAACTAAACCATTACTTGTGGCAAAGATGGAAGAATATACACGAGAGAAAATGGTCAAGTTAAAATCAACTCGTTTAATTGATGAACTTTTTGTATTTATATATAATAACAGTAAAACTGAAGCTCTTGCTGGGTATAATGATGATTTAGTAATGTCTTATTCTATATTATTATGGATTAGAGATACTGCTATTCGTATACAATCAGAGAGAAATGAATTTCAAAGTAGTTTGGTGGATTCAATTGGAAATCTAAATGAGAGATCTCCAATTATGACATCAAATAAACCTAAAGATAATCCATACGAGATGGATGTCAATGGTGAAAAAGAAGACTTAACTTGGTTATTGGGGTAAATTATGGCAGATAATATTTTTAGTAAATTAGGTAGATTATTTCAATCTAATGTAATAATTAGAAAAACAGATGATAATCGTTTGGTTGTAAAAGATTTGGATTTCAGTCAAACTAATTTACAATCAAACTTTATTGATAGATATCAGCGATTGATGCAAAATACCTATTCAAATCCACATCATGCTGCACAAAATCGTAGAGCAGCCTATGAGATACATAAACGTACTTTGTTTAGAGACTATGAGATGATGGATCAAGACCCGATTATTGCTTCTGCTCTTGACATTTATTCAGATGAATCAACAATTGATAATATTGAAGGAGAACTTTTAAAAATAAAAACGGAGAATAGTAAAATTGGAAAAATTCTTCATAATTTATACTATGATATTATAAATATTGAATTTAATCTATGGAGTTGGATACGAAATCTAACCAAGTATGGTGATTTTTATTTATTACTTGATATTGTCGACAAGTATGGTGTAGTGAATGTAAAACCAATAAGTGCTTATGATATTACTAGATTAGAAGATCACGATTTGGCTAATCCACAATTAATTCAATTTGAAATAGAAGATGATAAAAAAGAAATAAAAGAAAATTATGAAATTGCTCATTTTAGATTAATGAGTGATACTAATTTTTTACCATACGGTAAATCACAATTAGAAGGTGGTAGAAAGGTATTTAAACAATTAATGTTGATGGAAGATGCCATGTTAATTCATAGAATCATGAGAGCACCAGAGAAAAGAATCTTTAAAATTGACGTTGGAAATATACCACCGAGAGAAGTGGAACAATTTATGCAAAAAATCATCAATAAGATGAAAAAGATTCCTGTTATTGACCAAAGTACAGGAGAGTATAATTTAAAATATAACATGGAGAGTGTAACGGAAGATTATTTCCTACCAGTTCGTGGTGGTGATAGTGGAACTTCTATTGAAACTCTTCCTGGTTTATCTAATAATGATGCGATAGAAGATGTTGAATATTTGAGAAACAAACTAATGGCAAGTCTTAGGATTCCAAAAGCCTTCTTGGGTTATGAAGAAGGATTGAGTGGTGGTAAAGCCACATTGGCTGCTGAAGATGTTAGGTTTGCTCGTACTATTGAAAGACTTCAAAAAATTGTCGTGAGTGAATTAACTAAAATCGGTATAGTTCATCTATACAGTCAGGGGTTTAATGATTCAGATTTAATAGATTTTGATTTAGAATTACAGAATCCATCTATGATTCATGAGCAAGAGAAACTTGAGTTAATGAATCAGCAAGTTGAGTTAGCTGAAAAAGCTATGGATACTAAATTATTTTCACGTAAGTGGATTTATGACAATATATTTGATTTTTCAGATGATAAGAAAAAACAAATATTTGAAGATATTGTTGAAGATACAAAACAAAAATATAGATTCGAACAGATAGAAAGTGAAGGTCAAGACCCCGCTGAACAACCAGTAGAGTCATCTGAAGAAGATGATGATATGGCAAGACCTGGTGATTGGGGTGGTAGTGAAAAAGAACACTTTGGTAAGAATAAACCAAGAGAAGATGACGGTAAGCTTAAAAAGGGCGATAGAAGTTATGGAAAGAGGGAATTTAAGGGTGGTTCTCCATTAGCTACTAATAAAGCACATACTGCCGTTGCTCGTGAGGGTATTTTAAGTCAATTAAAGAATAAATTCCCTAAAAAAGATTCTTCGTTATTAAGTGAAGATAATATAATAGAAGAGTAAATACCCACTTATTCTAAATTACATTATATTTATATATGAATAATTGTATAGAAATAAAACGGAACATTTATGAGCAAATTCAGACATAGTAAATTGAGAAATGCTGGACTTTTATTTGAATTTCTACTAAGACAGGTGACAGTAGATGTTTTGAATAAGAAAAAAGATTCACCAGCAATCAAAATCATTAAAAAACAATTTAATGAACATACCGAAATTGGAAAAGAACTGGCATTATATAATTTGATAACATCGAAAAAATTTAAATCAGATAAGAAAGCTGATTTCTTTTTGTCTGAGGTATTAAGACAACGGGGAAAGTTAAATAATTCCGTATTACGAAGAGAAAAATACAATATCATAAAGAGTATTAAAGAACATTATGATATTAATCAATTATTTTCTTCAAGCGTACCTAATTATAAAGTCTATGCCTCTACTTATAAGTTGTTTGAAGGTATTGGTGAACTAAGTGCTGATGAAAAGACAGAAAGTTATTTTATTATTTTAGAAAATGTTACTACAATAACTACTAAAAAAACTGATACTTTTATGTATGATGAATTGAAAGATAAAGATTTGAGAATTTTATCTTACAAGGCTTTGTTAGAAAAATTTAATAAAAAATATACTAATTTGAGTGATCCTCAAAAACAAGTATTAAAAGAATATATTAGTAGCATTTCAAATACTAATAATTTTTCTTTATTTGTAGAAAATCAAATACCCGTTTTAAAAACTAAACTGAATAAAAAAGTAAGTAAGATTAAAGATAAGGTATTGAAAATCAAACTACAAGAAGCAGTTAATTGTGTTGATAAATTTTGTTTAAATGAATCAAGAAAAACTGATGATAATTCAGTCGTTCAATTATTGAGATATTATGAACTTGACAAAGAACTCAACAAAATTTAATTCGTTAGTAAGGGAACTTACGCGGGGATTATTTACAAAGAAGTTAAAAGAAATGACTTCAACGGCAAGTATTGCTGGATTTGAAACACCTAATGCATTTGGAAAGACCAGTAAGAAGAAGAA
>JGI26244J51143_1000943_pt1 | contig 10808 bp, 9 predicted proteins | sample SaaInlV_150m_DNA_6_FD_51143 | JGI IMG/M metagenome (IMG submission 51143) | reverse complement strand
GCTGAATTGGAAAAAGTGGCTTGAAATATGTCCAAGATTAACGGACCACTACAGTTTGTCAGACCACTACAGATTAACGGACCACTACATAGTTGGTTCGATTGGTGGTGCGATGTATGGATATGATGAAATAAAATCATGTATAAAAAACATCAACAAAGACAAGCTGGCAACCGTAGAGTCTTCCATAAGGTTTATTTTTAAATGATTAGCCAAGAGGTGTTAAGCTTACTAAACAAAGAATCACTATTCTTTGATAGTTCTATTCATGGCATCAACCATTGGAAAACTGTTGAGCGCAATGCGCACTATCTTGCAAACTTTAATAATGCCGATAAAGAGGTTTTATCGTATTTTGCTTACTTCCATGACTGTATGCGAGAAAATGAGGCTAGAGACAAAGGTCACGGTCCTAGAGCAGCCTCATTTGCTAAGAAATATAGAGAATTGATACCACTTAATAATGTCCAATTTAAACAGCTTACTGATGCTTGTAAAGGGCACACTCATGGTGAACGCCCTGAGTGTATTACAATCAATACTTGCTGGGATGCAGATAGGCTCGATTTGCTACGTGTAGGAATCATTCCTGATGCCAATAGACTTCATAATGAAGAGGCCAAAAGGATTGCCAATGAGAATGATTTTTTTATGCTTGATGAGTTCAAACTAATTAATGATAGTGATTTATTAATTAAATACAAGAAAGTTGTATTTGATCTTGACCATACGCTTATAGATGAAAATGGTGCAGTCGTACGTCCAGGTGTGCTTGACTTACTGAATTCGTTAAAATCTTATGATATTGAAATGAGTATTTGGACGGCTAGTACCAAGGAGCGTTCACAGCCAATACTTAAAGAATTGGGATTAGATAAGTACTTTAATAATGTTATTTACCGTGAAGATTACAATCCAAATGCAGATCGATGGATAAGTATGCCAAAAGATATTCGTGCAATTAATGGCGATATGCTTGTAGATGATTCTCAAAAACAAGTGGACTATGTGAATTCAATAGGACTTGTTGGTTATAAGATGACACCTTATGCCTCGACTAAGCCTTACAATAAACCTGACATGGGCGAACTGGAAGAATTACACAAAATGATACTGCCTGATGTAGAATTTAGCCTGCAAACTAACATAAACCTATTTAACAAAATAATCTCGATATTCAGATGAAAAAAATACTATCTTTATTAATACTAGCAACTCTCACATTTAATTCATACGCTGTGATGACTTATGAAGACTTATCTGTTACCCATAAAAGTATTGGCTCATCTTGTCTTTCTACTATTGATGTAAGGATTACTGAAGAGTTAGGGAAAGAAAGCGATTTATTAGTGGACTACGACTACTCAAATATCCGTAAAGATGGTGTATTAATGAATGTTTATTATTCAAATATTCTGGGAAAGGCTCAATGGGTTGATTTTCCATCACCTCACGGAATGTACCTAATGCCTAATTCTCTTTATCTTCCAATAGATAAATGGCTTGAAAGTGGTGTTAAGGCTAATGGCTCTTGGTGGGTTAGAATAGTTATATTAAACTCTAGAAGTTGCAATGAAGAGTCGATAAAGAAATGAAAAAAGCATTAGTCTTATCAATTGCCATAATCTTCACTTCTTCTACATATGCACTAGTCAAAGAATATCACTCTGTTGTTCAGCCTTTTATTGATGCATTTAAGACTGACAATAAAGACTACTTAGCAGAAGCATTTGAACGAGGTGGCATGGCAACCAAGGCAGACTTCATTGAACGCTTTGATGAGTATTTTGATGAAACTCTGAGCAATAAGATTGCTAATTCAAGCCTAGATGATTGGGATATGATGGGTTGGCGAGGTATTATGTTCGACAATGGGTTGATCTGGATGGAAGAAGAAGGCTCTATTAGAAGTGTTAATTATGAGACTGCTAAAGCCAAGCAGTTGAGATTAAAAGCTATTCAGAAAGATAAAGATTCATTGCATCCAACAATGCAAAACTTTGTACACAACACTCATCAATGGCAGACATTAACAAGCTCTATTAGAATCGATAAACTACCTAATGAAAAGTATCGATTCTCATCATGGACACGGTCTAACTATGATTTATTAACATTACCTAACATGGTAATTAATAATGGTACATTCAGGTGTGAGGGAAGTGCGTGCACTAGGATTTACACATTTGAAAGCAGCAATTTAAAACTTATTGTGCTTACAGGTGGAATAACATCCGAATCTTCGCCTGAAGTTTCAATAGATACTTATATTAACGATAAGCTTGTTTTTGAGCAATACATGTGTAGTACTCAAAGGTGCATGAATAGGGCAAAAGATGAAAGTAATGATAAATTAGTGTTCGAGGGTCTTAAAAAATGGAAGAATTAGAAATTAATAACAAAGACTATTTATACAAAATTATCGGTTTTCTTCAAACTAATTGGGCTTTTGTTCAGCCTGAAAATTCTGACACAGGAGGGTGTATAGTGAAATTTGTTAACAATCGATCTGAATTGATGGACGAGTTAAAATTTGACTCTAAAGATGAGGCGTATTCTGCACTTAAAAAAAATGGCTTTATGGGCGATGATGAATACTTAAATAAGTATCGCTCTAATGAGTCTATGAAAAAACCATTGCCTCCATATACTGACAATACCAAATATGAATCAAACCGTATTTATTCATCAGGAAGGTATTGGAAATAAATCTATGAATATCTTGACTTTATTAAGTGAGGCTTGGGTCGATTTACTTCATGTATAGAAAAAAATATTATTTAGAATTGGAGTTGTAATCCTCCCAAAAATTAACATCCAGTAAAAGTAGAGTTTTCTTATAATGAACACACAAACAATCTGCAATAATTTAATTGGATTATTTAATGAATCTTGTATAATGTTAATCAGAAGCAAAGAGTTACAATATGGTAGCTAACATTAAGTCAAATTGGTTAGTAGCTAAAAAGGTTAAAAGTCGCAACATAACCGCAACAAAGAACCTCTTTAAACACCTTATATCGTTTTAAAGTGAAATAAAAATGCTTTAGTAGAGCGATATAGGATGTTTTTAGCTGTTTTAAGAGAGGCTTAGTAACTTAACCCTAAAAGCATAATCTTTTAGAATTTTAAAAATGCAAAAATATGCATGCTTTTATTATTCTTAAACTCTTTTTCAAAAGGTATTCTCGTGTGAGAATAAAAGAACGACATTAATTATTTTAATGTATATAGACAGCTTTAAGTCATATAGTAACTCAACACTATTTATTTTTATTGAAAAATAAATAGACCAATTTAAAACAATAAATATCACTTTGAGTGTAGAATAAAAACACAGTGTTAATTTATAATTTAACTCTATTTTTGGATTAATGATTAACCATGTAATAGATTTAAATCAATAAAAAAGGGTTATATGGTAGATAGAGAAAAAATAATTTCAACTTTTAAAAGAATAGAAAAGTCATTAAACCTTAGATTTGAAAAAAAAGGGTCACTTTTTATAGATAAAAAGGATTTGGAAGATCTAAAAAGAAGTATATCTAATGGAGAAATGCAGAATATCCAGGCAATGGAAACTAAAATTGATTCAGCAATTATTACACAAGTAATACTGAAAAATCCATGGCTTGTTAGTGATGCTCTACTACGAACTAGAGACTTCTCAAGTTTTCTAAAAATAAATATTACTAGGGATAATCACATATATTTTTTGAGAAATATTATTGATGATAATATTTATTCGACTAATGAATTCAAGGGGTTTATTGAAAAAATATATTACCCGTTAATAAAGTTATCCGAATGTAAAAAGATAGTTAAAAATATGACTCTGAAAGATAGCGTTGTGTTGATCTGCTTTAAAAAAATCATAATAGATTCAACTGAAAGTGGCTCTTCTAAAATAAGAGAAATTAATGATTTTTTTAATGATAATCAAAAGCTTTACAACACAGTCAAGAGTCAACTATATCTAAACGACATAATGATTACTCTTGATGATAAAGATGATGTAGCGGAGTGGCTGCTTGATAATAAAATTGCAGGGAAAATGGATAAAATATGGTCTGAAGCCTTTTATAGCTTAAAAGAGAATGCTTTTTATACTGCTTGTAATTATATTAATAGAGAAGTGGGTTACGCAAGTGCAATGACAAAAGATCTTATAAGAAGGAAGTTTTCAATAATGATTATGAAAATTAAAGATGATTCTAATTTATTGGAAACTTATATCAATGTAATTGTAAACCTATATGAGAAAGGTGATGATTACAGGCGTCTATTATTATTACAAATGCTTAAACCTTCAAAATTTAAAGACCAGCAAGAATTAGTATTTAATTTATTGGATGAATTTGAAAATATATCAATACCTGAAAAATATGATGATGAAGTAGATCGGATAAGATCATGGCAAAAAGAATCTCGAGGATTTGATACTATCGAGGATATACATAAAGAAATAAATAAACCAAATACGAATCTCAATAAAATACAAACGTTAAATTATATGGCTGATCAATATACCCATACTAATAACGCCTTATTAAGTGATTTATTTCAAGAAGATAGTGATATTGTCAATATCAGATTGTCGCTTTCTTATTATGTAGCCAGAGAAATGAATAAAGGGCGCTCTAAGTTATTGACAAAATTAAACCCTTTGCCGCTAGAGTATGTAGACACTATATGTTACTTTATATCGGAATATAGTATAAATTCAGACACAACACGAGAATTTTTACACGAAAATAATAGGCTTGATATTCTTGAAAAATTTATGGAGAGATAATGATGAAAGCACAAGTAGGAATTGACCTGGGAACAACAAATAGTGTTGCATCATATATGAATCATGGAAAAATTGAATATATCAAATTTAGAAATAAAGAGAGTATTCAGTCGGTCGCTATGTACCAAAATGGGAAATTTATTGTAGGAGATAAAGCAAAAAAAAAGGCAAATTTATATCCAGAAAATTACATTAAATCTTCAAAGACATATATGGGCGATATATCGAAAACTTGGAACATTGAAGGTAGAGAATTTTCAGCAACGGATATCGCAAAAGAAATATTACTTGAAATAAAATCTGCCATTGGTAAAACAATCTCAAATACAACAGAAATAGAAGTTGTGATAACTGTTCCTGCATATTTTACTTCATCACAAATAGATGAGACTAAGAAAGCAGGAGAGGCTGCAGGCTTAATTGTAAAACAAATTATTACAGAGCCAGTATCAGCCGCAATAGCTTACGGCTTCGAAGATGATATTAATCAAAAAATATTTATAGTAGATATTGGTGGAGGAACTTTTGATACAGCAATATTAGAAGTTAAAAATCAAGTATTTAATACGCTATCAATAGGTGGTTATAACAATCTTGGCGGCGATGATTTTGATTTAAAAATTCTGAATATATTATTAAATTATGTTAGAAAAAATGAAGGTGTGAATTTGTCTAGTTTATCTAAATCAGGATTGGATAATGAGACTTATTCCAAAGTGTATCAGTCGCTTTTACATAAAGCGGAAGAAGCTAAGGTGGAGTTATCGGAGCATAACAAGGTTGAAGTTAGTATTGCAAATTTATTTGATAATTATAATTTAGAGCTTACCATTACAAGATTAGAATTTGAAGAAAGCGCTGACGATATTCTTTATAAAATTAAAAAAGAAATTAATACCACTCTTGAAGATGCTAATTTAAATCCGAATGAAATTAATAAAGTGGTTTTGGTTGGAGGTAGTTCAAGAATTCCAGCAATTAGAGATTTTATTATTGACATTTTCAACACAACGCCTTATTCCGATAAGCCGCTAGATAAGCTTGTTGCAATCGGTGCAGCTATAGCGGCTACTGATGAGAATACTGTACAAATTAATGATATTATTTCTCACTCTTTAGGTATAGAAATTGTAAATGAAAGGTTTTCTCCAATCTTAATTAAAAATTCTAAATATCCAGTCTCCTTGGCTAAAACATATACAACAACTGACGACTATCAGGAAATAGTAAATATTTCTGTTTATGAAGGTGAAGACGATTCTATAAATAACAACAAACTATACGGCGGATTTGAATTATCTGATTTGGAATTTGCAGAAAAAGGAGTGCCGCAAATTGAAGTTACTTTTGAATTTGATAAAAATAGAATACTTCATGTTGCAGCAAGAGATTTAAATACAAATTCTACCAATAAGCAAACGATAGAAATAAACAAAGGGTAATTATGTCAATAGAAAACAATGAAGGTACTTATTTAGGTATAGATCTTGGCACATCAAATACAGTAGTGTCATTTTTTAAAAATGGAAAAATTGAGCAAGTCAAATTTAAAAGAAAAAATATTATTCCTTCTGCTTTATATTTCGAAAATAAAGACAAGGTAATGTTTGGCGATATTGCTTTGAAAAAAGGAGGTAGCGATCCTGCTCATTTAATAACAGCATTTAAAAGAGACATGGGTAGTGATAATAAATACACTTTAAATTTTGAAAATGATGAACAAAAATCAACCAATCATTATATTATTGATACAAATATATTTATTCAAGACCCTGACATTTTAAATAGTTTTTCATTAATTGACAAAATTCATTTGACATTCACCGTGCAATCAGAGTTAGGTCATCGAAAAAAACAAGATGAAACTAGAGTTGCAGCAGGAATAGCACTTGAAAAAATAAAGGATATCTCAAGTCAAGAGAATATTTTTTTTGAAAAAAGTAAAAAAAGCTTGTTGCCAGAAGACTTTACTGCAAATTCTCCTAATGATGATAATGACAATAGAATTTTAAGTGTTGCATTAAAAGTTCAGCAAAGGGATTTAAATCAAAATGTAAGGCTCATTACAAATGATAATGGATTAATTTCTAAAGCAAAAATGGTTGGGGTAGTTTGCCTTACATTAGAAGATTTTAGAACATCAAAAAATATCGGTAGTGATGATAAAGCACATATTTCGCAGTTAGTAATTACACCACAAGAGGCATCATTGCTATTTCTTGAACATATTAAAAGAGAAAGTGAAATATTTATAAAGAGTAATATAAAAAATGCCGTTATTACAGTACCTGCAAACTTCAATCAATCTCAAGTTGAATTAACAAAAAACGCCGGACTAAATGCAGGCTTTGAAAATATTAGAATAATGAAAGAGCCAATTGCAGCAGGCATGGCATATGCACTAGATCGAGAGGACAATAAAAAGATATTGGTCTATGATTTTGGTGGTGGCACGTTTGATGCAACATTTTTAGAAGTTGGGTCAAATAAATTAAGTGTACTTGGAGTGCATGGAGATTCAAAGCTTGGAGGAGAGGATATAACCAGAATCATTGAAGAGTTAATTTATGATGAGCTTGAAGATACCGTTGAACTCTCTCTATATGACTTTGAGGAAAGTGAATTAGATAAAAACTCTTTTGAAAATAATAAACATGTCATTAAAAAGATGGCTGAAGATGCAAAATTAACTTTAAGTGAATATGAAAATGTAACAATTGAGATACCAAGTTTAATTAATAAAAATAATGAGCCTATAAATTTCAATATGGAATTAACCAGAGCACAATTTAATGATGAAATTATTGATATAAGAAAGAAGTCTCTTGACATTGTTAAAGAGCTAATAGCTACTAGCGGATTTACAGCAACAGATATTGATATGATTGTAATGGCAGGGGGTACTTCCAATATACCAAGTATATACTCAAGTATTGAAAATACTTTTGGTAAATCCCCCTTGATCAATAAAGATACCGCGCTTGTTATTTCACAAGGTGCAGTTATAGAAGCAATACAATTATGGGATGAATCCAATACAGTTCAAGAGCAAATACTTTATAACGATAAAGCGTTGTTTGATTTCGGTATTGGCTTGAAATCACATACATTTGATGTCCTTGTACCTATTCATAGTTCATTGCCATTTAGAGTTGAAAAGATATATACAACAGAGAAAGATAATCAAGAATCATTATTAATTAGAGCTTTTCAAAGAAGGGAAGGTTATGAAAAATCTATTAAAACTCATGACAAGTGTTTTGGGTTTGTTGATGAATTGGTTATTTATAATTTACCACCATCTACTGTAGGTGAATTTAAGATTAAAGTTACTTTTGAATTAACAAAAGATGACACATTGGACATGTCTGTTTTAATTACAGATAAAGACAATAATGAAATTGACTCAAATGATGTCAAAATAAAGAAAGTTTCACAGGAGTAAAAAAATGAATGAGGATATAAAAAAACCAGATTTATCTCATATACAAACTTCTGGTACCCTTCTTAAAAATTGTCTTGAAAAATGGTTCGGGAGAATATATATACAAGAAAAAGCGGAAGTGCCCGAAAATGATATAACCAACCTTTCAAATAATAATAACAACTTTTCATTTTTTGAGATTAAAAAGACAAACCCACCAATTTATACATCAATCAATTCATTAAGTGATCTATCAGAGTGTAAGAAGACTGTTCAAGATAGCTATAAAAAACTTATTGATGAATATGGCGATTTATTTGAAGAAGTGGGAGATGAACTGAATGAGAACACTATAGAAAGTTTAGAAATTATTAGCAAGCTATTGGATAATAGAAAAAAGAAGATAGAGTCATCTTTTAATAAATTTAAACCTGACGATTCTTGGGATATAGCAAAAATACAGGATGAGTTTTCTCATGTATTGGTAAACATTCTAAAAGATATTTTAGAAGTTACATCTATATCAATATCAAATGGATTGAAACAAAGCAGTGTCTATGAAAAAATTATTGAAATTCTAAATAGTTTTTATAGTTACCTTGGCATATATACGAAAGAGTATAAAGTTAATGAAATGTACACTGATGACGATTTAGTCAGCATTAATCCTACTGTATCACAAGATGGTGAAATTAAAGATAAAAATTATCAAAATAAAATAAAATCCGTTGAAAGTCTTGCTTATTTATTTGAAGATAATATAGTAGTTTTAGAGGCAAATATAGTAGTTTGGAGAATAAGCTAATGAAAGATGAGCTTCTACTGGGCATAGACTTTGGCACATCTACAAATTATGTGACTAAATATGATTTTGCAAAAAAAGATGCTGTTGCTGTTGCCAACATGGGGGATTATGGAGGGTCGAATATATTTGAGAACACCATCTATATAGAATCTGGCTCCAATGTTATTTTGGGGAAATTAGCTAATAAAAAAGGCGTATCCTCTCCGATGAATTTTTTTAGAGATATTAAAAGGCATATTTCAAGTGATAACTGGAGTCAAAAGATTCCTCATCTTGATAATCAAATATTTACAGCACAAGATATTGCAACACTAATATTTAAAGAGATAAAAATAAAGGTTGAAAAAATAGAAAATAGACCTATTGACGGTGTTGTTTTAACTGTTCCTTATTCATATGGTGATCAATATAGAAGAAGATTGAGAGAGTCTGCTCAAAATGCGGGATTAAGTGTTATCAATATAATAGAAGAGCCTATTGCAGCAGCAGTTTCATTTGGATTATTTGATAATAATTCAACTACAAAAGATGAAAAAATACTTGTATTTGATTTTGGCGGTGGAACGCTAGATATAACGGTTTTTAATTTTTCAAAAAAAAATCAATCGCATGCAGAAATCGAGGTTTTAAATACATCTGGTGTCGAGCAATTGGGCGGTAAGGATATTGATGAGATAATGATATCTAAATTTAAATCCATTATTGGGGTTGAATATGATGACATATTAAATGATGTTGAATTAAAAAAATATCAAGAAGTTTTAAATAAAACTGCTACTGAGCAGAAAGAAAATTTATCGTTTGATGATGAAACAGAGGTTTATGAAAACTTTGATTTAAATCGCACCACTAAAGAGTTAGAAATTGACTTAACTGTTGAGGAGTTTAATCAATGGCTCAAGTCAAATAATATAATTGGCAAAATAGAAGATGCATTAGATCAGGTTCTTTGGGATATAGGAGAAGATGGGCTAGAGCCAGAAGATATAGATAAAATCATATTAGCAGGTGGTTCTAGTAGTATTCCGATAATAAATGAAACTATAGCAAATTATTTCAACAAGATGCCAATAGTTCAGAGTAATCTCGGGGAATTAGTTGGTAGAGGGGCGGGCATAGTGGCCGGTATAGCGTCTGACGACAGTTTAAATTACAACATAATTAAAAAAGTAAACAAGAATGTTGGTATTGCACAGGGGAATAAATTTATTTCCATATTAAATAAAAATACAAACTATGGAGTTGAATCGGATTTTTTTGGGATCAAAATAAATAATTTAACCGATACAAATTTTAAGATTAACTTTTACGAAGGTGATGCCTCAATAATAGAAAATTGTGAGTATATTGGGCAAGTAGAGTTTGATACAGTGGATGTTAGCAGCTCAAAGATTTTTTTAACCCTGAGTAAAGATATGGATGATGGAAGAATCATATATAAACTTTATGATGATCAAAAAACAATCTTAGAAGAAAAACATATAGAAAATAAAAAAGGATAGAAGATGACTAAAAAAAATAATCAATCTCTGCAGAACTTTTTAAAAGGCAAGCTAGCTAAATTTAAAGAGCCCCAAACAGACGATAATATGAAAGAACAGGGCTTAGATGCAATAATAAGAAAAATTAACTCATTCCATTCTGATCAGGGTCAGAAAGAGGTGGGAAATAACACTAAAATCCTAGGAATAATTATTGAATTATTTAAGGATAATAGTAAATTTTATAAAAAAGTGAAGGTGTTAACTTCAATGCTAGAAACCCCGTCTGACATCAAAAAAGAT
>JGI26244J51143_1000942_pt1 | contig 10815 bp, 10 predicted proteins | sample SaaInlV_150m_DNA_6_FD_51143 | JGI IMG/M metagenome (IMG submission 51143) | reverse complement strand
ATAGGCGTATGGCATTTGAGACCTATTGCTGTAATCGCATTCCGCACAAAGTAAATCAAAACAAAGTTCAAGTTTTGTGTTTGTGGGATGTTGTGTATATTTATGTTAATCAATCACTAAGGAGATATTATGTTAAGATTAATTCTACAAATTGCTGTAGTGAGTATTTCCAGTACATTTATTCTTGCAGGCGATGCTGATGATGTAAAAAAATATATTGAGGATGGTTTTACGCATTTAAACAAGATGAAAAATAATCTTAATGATTATTCAAAGGATGGAGCCTTGGAGTTTTGGTCTAGCGGAGGTTTACTACAAAAAATATCATCATCAGGACGACCTGAATCATATGATGATGTTAATCTCACCCCTAAACATATTGAAGTTGTGATTTTGGCTCCGGAGAAGGCAGCCGTTGCATTATACTATTCAGAAGGCTATCTAAAACCAAAGGGTTCTAAGGCAGTAGACCATTATTTAACACGCGTTAGCCAGACTTTTGTTAAAGAAGATGGTGAATGGAGGACTCGAACATCTCATTGGTCTCCCGTAAAAGGTGGATATGGCACTAGCCAAACTGGTAAGGAGTAGATTGACTCTATAAAAAAGCACCACATCTCGTGGGTTTTTTTGTTTACAGCACTAAATGCACTGGTAATACACTGGCCATTTTCAAAAGTGTAATTATTTGTACATTTTATCTAAACAAATTTGTACATTTTATTTAAACAAATAGGAGTTTATATGGTTATTCAAGTTGTTAACTTTAATCTTGAAGGCATCGGTCATCAAGATTACATTGGTGCTACTATTGATGTTGCACCTGCATTTAAAGAAGTAAATGGTCTTATATCTAAGGTATGGTTGTCTGATGAGGCTAATAATGTTTATGGGGGTGTATATACTTGGAAAGACCGCCAGTCAATGGATGATTATTTGCAAAGTGAATTTTATGATGAGGTTCTTGGAAGTAATCCTAGTTTTGTAAATATCATTTATAAAGTATATGATGTGCTCGATGAGCAGACGAAGATTACTAGTTAGTTAATATAAATTATTAGTACAAATTAGCCCCACATTCGTGGGGTTGTTTGTTTGTGGGATGATGTTTAGATTTGGGTATGATTAAGCGTTTCATACCATTGGTAATTTTGATTGGATTTGCTCTTTGGTCTTGCGATGATAATAATACTGAATCAGAAAACGAGTCACCTATAATACCCTATAAAAAAGTTATTTTTGATAATGATGGTTCTTTTTTTACAATTGGAATTGAAGGTGACAGTTTGGCTTTATTGAAAACTATTATGACAAAAGTCAATAATGATAAAGAACCAATGTATAGCCCTGATGGTGCTAAAATACTATTTTATTCAATGCGTGAAGGTGGAAATTTGGAAATTTATTTAATGAATGAAGATGGTAGCGATGTGACAAGGATTACACAAAATCTTACAAATAATGATTCAGAAGCTATTTTTTCACCAGATGGAATGAAAATTGCATATTATTCAGATGGGTCTATTTATACTATTAATGCAGATGGAAGTAATAATACATTATTTCAAACTGATGCTAGCCACCCGCTTTTTACTCCTGATGGAAATAATATTCTCTACAATAAAATGACAGCGGATGGTTATGCAATATATATAAATGACATTAATGGAGGTAATGAAATTGAGCTTGGTCTTGGTGATGTACACGCAGTCTCTCCCGATGGTCAGAAACTTGCATTTAGAAATAGTGGGAGATTATACTTGATGGATATTAATGGAAGTAATAGTATGCTTTTGGTTGATAACAGTTCTAATACAAGTATAATATCATCGACCGTTCCAGAATTTTCACCACAAGGAAACAAAATATTTTTTACTGCTCTACTTGAGTCTAACAATCAAGAGATATTTAGTATAAACATTGATGGTACAGAACTAATGAACCACACACTACATACAGCGCAGGATAATGGATTTACCATTTCCCCAGATAGTAAATATATAGTATTTTTGAGAATCGTAGGGTCTTCGCGAGACCTTATGCTACTCGATGTTGAATCAAATACTACTACTTTACTTTTAGAAGGTAAAACTAACAGTATAAGTAAAGCATATTTTCACCCTACAAGTGGCTGGTAATAATTACCCTTTCTACAACATCAAGCCCCACATTCGTGGGGTTTTTTGTTTGTGGGATTATGGTTAAATTTGGGTATGATTAAACGTATTGCACTACTACTCATATTATTCTCCATTTCTTATTCCCAAGAGATAATCGGAGATGGACTCTCTGGTCAGCCCTTGCTCGATTATGTGGTAACCAATTATAAAACATCAACCACATTAGGATATACCGATGCCAGAGATATTATGTATGGTACAATTGACATTCAGGAAGGCAACCAACTCTCCTGTGTATATACGGGATATACCATTACGCTCGATACAACAGCAGACCCAAGCACAAATGCGTATGAACAAGGGATAAACTGTGAACATACCTATCCCCAGAGTATGGGTGCATCAGAAGAGCCACAAAAGAGTGATATGCATCATTTGTTCCCTTGCAAGTCCAATGTGAACTCATCCCGTGGAAATGACCCCTATGGAGAGATACCAGATGAAAATACGGACACTTGGTATCGCAATGATTATTCACAAACAGAAATACCAACAGATTATATTGATGAGTTTGCAGAAAAGGATAATCCACCTGACCCTAATAATGAAGTATTTGAACCCCGAGAGAATCATAAGGGTAACGCATCAAGGGCAATGTTTTATTGCTTCACAAAGATAAGAAAAAGGGATAATGTTCAAGTTTATCAATCGCTCTAAAATCCTACTTTATGGGATGCTCCTCTCGTGCATTTTTGCGCAAGAGGGCACCATTTCTGGATTTATTTTTGATGAAACATCCAGAGAATCTCTCATCGGCGCCAATGTATATCTAAAAGGCACAGATATGGGAACGGCCACAGATGGGCAGGGCTACTTTGTATTATCAAATATTCCAACAGGCCAATATGATTTACTTATTTCTTACTTAGGTTTTGAATCAAAGCATGAGCAGATCCAAATGGAGGAATCGGGGAAAATAGTCTTAGATATTGAATTGAAGCCCGCTTTGGTAGAAATGTCTAGTGTAGAAGTTTCTGCAGAAAAGCTTGCACGGAAAGTAAATATTCAAATCAGTCGAACCAACTTGAATGTGCGTCAGCTAAAAACGGTTCCTCAAGTGGGCGAAGCAGATTTGTTCCGCACTTTACAAGCCCTTCCCGGCGTTTTGACAGAATCAGAATTTAGTACAGGGCTCATCATTCGCGGTGGGAATTCAGACCAAAATTTGATATTACTAGATGGTATCACCGTTTATAATCCGTCCCATGTAGGTGGTTTTTTCTCCAGTTTTATATTGGATGCGGTTAAAGAAGCCGATTTGATGAAGGGTGGATTTAATGCAGATTATGGCGGACGNNTNTCAGCGGTTTTGAATGTGCGAAGTCGAGACGGAAATCAGAAAAAATTTAGCGGAAAAACTTCTCTATCTCTTTTGTCGTTTCAATCCACTTTAGAAGGTCCGATTGGGAAAGGGGCTTGGCTCGCCGCAGGAAGACGGACGTATTTCGATCAAGTTTTTAAAGGAACACAACTAGAATTCCCCTATTATTTTTGGGATTTACAGGGGCATATTTTCCAAGATTTAACATCTCAAGATCGGGTTTCAATCTCCTGGTATGCAGGGACGGATGATTTGTATTGGGATGAATTCCAACTAGAGGGAAAATGGGGAAATGAGACCATTAGCTTGAATTATCGAAAATTGTTTGGACAAAAATTGATCGCCAATACCTTGCTCGCCAAAAGTCGATTTGATATTTTGTTTGGTTTGGGTGGAGATGCAGGTATTAATGAAAAAGATTATATTGATGACATGACCTTTCGCTCCGATTGGACCTGGTTTGCCTCTCAAAAATCTCAAGTCAAATTTGGTTTGGAGTATAAAGATTTAGATTTTGTTTATACGGCCAGTGGATTTGGGCAAGAATTGTATAAATCGATTACAGCAACGGAAGAATTTGCTTCATATGTCAAATTGAAATATTGGGTGAGTCCCGCTTTGCTATTGGAACCAGGCTACCGTTTGGAATATTATGGACACAGCGAAACTTCAATTTTTCATGATCCGAGATTCTCCCTAAAATATCTATTGACGGATAATCGATACATCAATTTTTCCATGGGCCGATATCATCAGTTCATGGAGACAATTCAGGATGATTTTAATCCCAAAATTTTAGATGCATGGTTTGCGGTTGATTCTTCAGTAGAACCGGCTTCAGCGGAACAATTTGTTCTTGGCTATGAAGAGTATTTTTCAAACAATATCCGCTTGCAAATTGAAGGCTATTATAAAGATTTACACAATTTACTGACCTTTGTGGATTCTCGTTCTACCGAAGACGATGGGATGTCCAGTGAGAATTTGGATTCCTTGGTGGATGTTGGCGATGGTTATGCGTATGGGGGAGAATTTTTTCTTCAAAAAGAAGTGGGACGTGTCAATGGATGGGTAAGTTATGCTTGGTCTTTATCAAGAAAAACGCTGAACGGAAAAGAATATTATACCAATTGGGACCGACGTCATGTTTTTAATGTGATTGGGAATATTCAGTTGAACAAAAAATGGTCCGGAAATTTCAAATGGACGTATCAATCGGGTCAGCCCTTTACGCCTATTTTAGGATATTACGAAGAGCATCTTCCCGGAGGCTCTATGTCGGATGTTTTTTATCGCACCATTCCCGGCGTAAGAAATTCGGGACGTTATCCTAATTATCATCGTTTAGATATGGGCTTCACACGCAAAATAAATAACAAATTCATGAAAGGTGAATTTTTTATTCAAGTCGTTAATGCTTATTGGAAAAAAAATGTGTTTAGATATTTTTATGAATTTGGAAACACGTTTAATGGCTTAGATGATGATGGCGATTGGGACATAAAACTTCACGATGAAAATGGGAATGGCAAACCTGATTGGGGCGAACCCAATGTGGACGAAGCAGACGAAGGAACACCTCAATTGCAGAAAGTAAATGGCTTGCCTATTATTCCAACCTTTGGTATCTCGGTAGAGTTTTAATATGAAAAAATTATTAATCTGGCGGACAACAGTCGTAAGTAATTTTCTTTTTCTTACCATGCATATCCCACTTTTGCAGGGGGATTTATGGGGGTTAATAAAAAATGAAAGAAAATTAAAATTACCTGTCTGCATAAGGACACGCACAGGCAGACGTTTAACTCTCTCTGGTTTAATGGCACAAACGCTTCTTCTGTTTATGATTTTTTTTTGGAGCTGTGAGCCGATTGATGAAGATGTTTCATACGAAGAAAAATTAACCGTTTTTGCCAATTTAGAGGCGAATTTGCCTTTAGCTTTTGACACGGTTTTTGTGTCTTACTCTCATGCCATTGACGAAAAGCATGAAGACAATGCGAAATGGATGGAAAATGGGACGGTTTATATCATTCATGAAGCTGACACGTTTTATTTCCACGAATCGCCTGACATGCCTGGTCGATATGCTACGAATGATTTTTCGCATTTTGTTCAAGGGGGCGGAAGTTATTCCCTGTACGTGAGCGACGGCATAAATCATGTTACGGCCCAAACCATTGTCCCTGATTCCATTGTGCTGGAAAGCGTTTCAAATGATTCTTTATGGCAATGTGGCGATGACACCCGTGTGGAGGCTATTGATATTTATCCTTTTGGCATGGATGACTTAATGGCATTTTGGGGTGGATTTGGAAATCCCGACATTATGCGTCATGATACGGTGGTTTACAAAAAAGATGATTGTTATACATCAAGCTTTACGTCCATGCCTTATTTTGTCGTCAGGTGGCAATCAGACTCAGAGCCGGGAATGATGCGGAATATCAATGTGGCCATGGAAGATACCACGAGTAATTTTATCATGGATACTTCTTTTTCTGCTCTTGCTTTTAAAGGAGCGCCCTATCAAGATGAAGCAGGGAATTATTATCGAAGCAATCCACAAGTGTGGAATTTTTCTCAGCCGGATCTTTATTTTTCTTGGTTATCTTTTAATTATTACGGATTACATCTGATTATGATTCAAAGCACAGATCACGCCTTTTCAGATTATTATAAAGGAGATCCTATGTCGTTTAATCAATATGTTTTACCCGATAGCAATATCGAGGATGGATACGGACTTTTTACGGCTACAAATACATCCGCATTTTTTGTTTATATTGCCCGAGAAGAGTAGAGAGTCTGTAAAGTTGACCCAAAAACCTTTTAAAGATTGAAAGACTCATCAGACTTACAGACTTTTTTCCTCTGAATCTCGTGCCTCGATTCAACCATTGACATAGACGATGAACTCCATAGCTTTGGAGTGAATTGTCTATGTCAATTCTACGCTGAAGCATGAAGCGTAATTGAGCCCATAAAGTTGAAATTTGACAAGGTGAAATAGTTCATGAGTAAACTACAAGCTTTCCGTTTTGCTTCAATTCCAAGGTGTGCGAATTGAGTAGAAATCGGGAATCCCGTGTTTTTTGTGGCGAATAATCCAGGCTATAAAGTTAAATCCATCAACCTTTCTACTTTATAAACTTATTACTCAATGAATATGATAAATATAAACCAATTCTCCGCCTAAAAATGCAGTAACAAGAACGGTCGCAGAAAGCAATCCGAGGAAAGCGAGAATCAAATAATTTAACTTTCGATTTATAATTTTTTGAAGATAAGCAAAAAGCCAAGCCACAAAAAGTAGGATGGTGCTCCAGGTTGTTATGTTTGCAAAATATTCATGGGTTTCAATTTCACCGATTTGAAAGGCAGTAAGATTCAATAGAGATGCTTCAGCGATCTCGCCGGTTTGGCTCGATATCACTGCAAATAATGTGGCCACGCCCATGAGCCAGAGTCCGGCATTTTTTGGTGAGAGATTGGGGGCCAACACTTGCAATAACTGAAAGCCAAACGCAAGCACAATGCAAACGATAGGAAAATGAACAAAAGCTGGATGTAAATGATCTAACATAATTTCATAAAAAAAGCCGCCAAGGTTTTATCGAGACGGCTTATAGTAGTCCGTAGGAGAATCGAACTCCTGTTGCCAGGATGAAAACCTGGAGTCCTAACCACTAGACGAACGGACCAATTATCAAAAGATTTCACTGTGAAATCGGGTGGAAATTTATAGCGATGATTTCTTCCTGCCAAATAATTTTAAGTCTATTTTGAAATATCTAAAATATCGAGCATTTTGCCAGATTGATGAAGTTCAATCACAATATCCGCTCCACCAATTAATTCTCCCTTGACGAATAATTGTGGAATAGTTGGCCAGTTTGAATATTCACTTAGCTTGACGCGAATCATTGGATCATCCAAAACATTAAGATCTTTGAACTCAACGCCATAATGATTTAACACTTGCACGACAGAATTTGAAAAGCCACACATGGGCATTTCTTTTGTGCCTTTCATGTATAAGATAATTGGATTCGATTCAATGTCGCTTTTAATTTGTTCTGCTAATTCCATAATAATGATTCCTTTATTGTTTTTTCCATTCAGCATTTGTGAGCGTGTTAAGCTGCAAGGCATGAATTTCTTTTGTTAAATGTGCGTCAAGTGATGCGTAAACCATTTGATGTCGTTTGACCAATGATATATCTTCGAATTCGTCTGAAATAACGATAGCTTGAAAGTGATCACCACTGCCTCTGGTATCAACCACTTCTACATGTGCATCTTTGATGCCCGCTTCGATGAGCGCTTTTACTGCTTCTTCTGTCATGATTTTTTATCCCTAATTGAGGTCTATCTTTTTTGACCGTATTATTGCATTTGCAAGCGTAAAAATTAAGTGTTTTCTTTTGATCTGCCACCATTAAAAAATTTCGTCATCATAGCCTAAAAATGAATCATTGTTTCAGTTGCAAATTTATATCCATCACTTGTTACATTCATTCTGGATGCCGGCTCGATGGTCAGCATGACAAAAATGAATGTGGCACGAGAAGGATTCTCGTGCCACATTCACCCACGACCAAGATAGTCGTGGCACTTATTTAAGCAGAATCAATTTCAAACATTTTGGACAGATATGCCTTGCCCGACAAAGCCCAATAACGTAGAAACAAAAATGAATNATAAGCATTAAATTGAGCATAAGATTTACGTCATAGTTTGTGAAAATTCTAAAAACCTATATCATTTTTTTGGCTTTGAGNGCTTTAAGCTTTTCCCAAACCATCAATGGTTTTGTGAGAGACAATTCCAACGGAGAGCCTTTATCCTACGCCAATGTGTTTTTGCAGGAAAGTAATATCGGTGCGGCGACAAATATGGACGGCTATTTTGTGATACCAAAAGCACCAGCGGGGGCGCATAAGTTAGTCGTATCCATGATTGGTTTCGAAATCCAAACAATGACGATTATTTTAGAAGACGGAAAAAATTTCCGAAAGGATTTTCGATTAATCCCCGTAACCCTTTCGGGCGAAGAAGTAATAGTAACNGCCGAAAGACAGAAGTTTAGAGAAAGCGTTGAGCCAAGCCAAATTCAATTGAATATGAGAGAGATTGAACGCCTTCCTTCTTTTGTGGAGCCGGATATTTTTCGTATACTAAAATTACTTCCCGGCGTTCAAACCATGAACGATTTTTCCAGCGCACTTTATGTCCGAGGATCAACGCCGGATCAAAATCTCATTATGATGGATGGTATTACGGTTTACAACCCATTCCATTTGGGCGGAATCTTTTCTACCTTTAATACGGATGCGATTAAAGAAGCTGATTTTCAGGCTGGTGGGTTTCCTGCACGATATGGCGGCCGAATGGGCTCCATTTTAAATATCATCAATCGAGAAGGAAATACGGAAAAAGTTTCAGGTCGAGCTAATATTTCTATGATTTCGAGCAAAGGCATGATCGAAGGGCCTCTCCCAGGAAAGTTAAAAGGGTCTTGGATGTTGGCTGGACGTCGAACCTATTTTGATCTATTTACAAAACTGGGGACCTATATTGCTAAAAAGAAATATGCTGACGAAATGGAAGGAGCACCCAATAATTTTTTCCCTTACCACTTTTATGATATTGAAGGGAAAATTAATTTGGATTTGACAAATAATCACCGTTTAACCTTTAGCACATTTATCGGCGATGATATTTATGATATGTCTTTTGAAAATTCATATCAAAATGATCTTTGGGATGGGGGCTATCGGGAGTCTAATGAAACATTTTCCTTTGATTGGAAATGGGGAAATCAAACTAACAGTCTCACTTGGCGTTGGTTAATATCGCCAAAGATGGTTTTAAAAACGTTTGCTGCGTCGAGTCGATTTCGATTTTGGATTGATTTAGATTCTCATGAATGGGGCAAGAGAAAATATGACTATTCGGAAGAATCAAACTGGGACAATACCTTTTATTTTGATGCATTTGATATTGTGGACGACAAATCATTGGAGACAGAGTTTACTTATACACCGAATGATAAACATACTATTACCAGTGGATTTCAAGTAAAAGATATTGGATTTAATTTAGGATTGATATTGGGCACATCTTGGCTTGGAGAAGATTCCATCAGCATTTCTATGAAAGATACAGTTTTATGGATGGACCAGCCTTCACAAGAAATGGGCTTATATATTCAGGATAAATGGCATATTACATCTAGATTATCTACCCAATTGGGATTTCGACTTTCTACTGCTTCGGCTCACGAAGGCATATTCTCTGATCCGCGAGTTGGTTTAAAATATCTCATCGATGATGATACGTCACTTAAATTAAATTGGGGACGATATCATCAGTTTATGACCATTGCGAACCCGCAAGATGAAAACTTAAGATTTATAGATATTTGGATGGCCATTCCAGAAGAGAATAAAATTCCTTTTTCGGATCATACGATTTTGGGCATAGAACATTTAAGTGCGAAAAATATTTTATATCGTTTGGAAGTCTATCATAAATCTTTTGATAATCTCATTACTTTAAAGCAAGGCAATCTCTTTTTAGAAGGAGATGATGGGATGATTCAATTTAGTCCGTTCAATGATTTTTATGAGACAGATGCTTATGCTTATGGATTAGAAGGGTTCATTCAAAAGAAAGCTGGAACAGTAACAGGTTGGGCCGCTTATACTTATGCTGTCACAAGGTGGAAAACTGAATTACACGATTGGTATGCTCCAAAATTTGATCGTCCTCATATTCTGAATATCGTTGGTGATTGGCAATGGACACCCAAAACGCACATCGGTTTAACTGTTTCTTATGCAACGGGAAATCCATACACAGAAGTTCAAGGTAGGATTCAAAATTGGGGTGAAAAATATTGGATAAATTACTTGAATTGGTGGCAGCGGGATGGGCTGTTAGTTGGAGAAAAAAATGCTGCTCGATTTCCCGATTATTTTAGAATTGATGTGAATTTCACTAAGCGAAAATCCTTGAAAAATGGTGGCTTTAGAGAATGGTATTTTCAGATTATTAATGTGACAAATCATCTAAATGCCCTCATGTATATTTATGATACAGAATATGATGAACAAACAGGGCAAGCCCTTGGCATGCGAAGAGCGGGACTTCCTATGTTTCCGATTTTCCCAACTTTTGGTATGAGGATTCAATTCTGATGAGAAATATACCTTTAATATTAATTGCAACTTTTTTTATGTCTTGTGGCGATTGGGGGTGGCAGTCAGTGGAATCTGATCATGAATCTACTTTGAATGTCTTTGCTTT
>JGI26244J51143_1000908_pt1 | contig 11051 bp, 11 predicted proteins | sample SaaInlV_150m_DNA_6_FD_51143 | JGI IMG/M metagenome (IMG submission 51143) | reverse complement strand
CAGGATGCGGAGTCGTTACGAGAGAGTGAAGAGCGTTATCGCATATTGGTGAGCAGTGTAAAAGATTATGCGATCTTCATGATTACACCTGACGGAATCATAAGCAGTTGGAATGAGGGTGTTAAACAGATAAAGGGATATAGTGCAGATGAGATTATTGGTAAACATATTTCTGTTTTTTATCCGGAAGAAGACATAAAAGCGGGAAAGATAGAATATGAACTCCAGAAAGCAAAAGAAGTCGGGGAATATGAGGATGAAGGATGGCGTGTGAGGAAGGACGGTTCTCTTTTCTGGGCTAATGTTGTTACTACAGCACTGTTTAATAACGGGGAATTGCTGGGTTACACAAAAGTAACGCGGGATTTCACCGAACGTAAGAAGGCAGAAGAGTTGTTGCAGGAACAAAAAAAGACACTAGAACAAAAGAATATAGCCCTTAGTGAAGTTCTTGGGCAGATTGAGATTGAAAAGAAACAGATAAAGGACAATGTTATCGCCAATGCGGAAAATTTGCTNCTACCTATTGTACAAAAACTTAGACTAAAAGGGGAATCACGTAAGTATGTACAGCTACTACAGAGAAACATACAAGATTTGACATCCTCATTTGGACCAAAACTGACCGAAAAAAGAGCCAATTTATCTACCAGAGAGATTGAAGTTTGTAATATGATAAAAAATGGCCTTGTGAACAAAGAGATAGCAAGTCTTTTAAATATCTCGCTCGGAACTACAGAAAAGCACCGTAACAACATTAGAAAAAAACTACATATCGTAAATAAGGATATCAACCTATCCTCTTTCCTGAACTCGCTGTAGTTCAATATCCATACCACATGAACGCCGTGTATTTTATATACATGTTGCGTACCCATTAAAGCCATGTTGTTTCCCATGTAAGATCTGATATTATTTAGCAACTTCCAAAATAATACAGTTCAATAAGGGCTGGAAAGTTCCGTCTGCACAAGGCGGAATTAAAGGAAGTTCCTAATAAATAAAAAATTTCAGCTGTCAATACAAAGACCGGGGAAATACTCGTACCTACTGTTTTTGTATAGATAGCTTTATGGAATAACGTTTTCTCTGCTGGTTGCGAATACCGAAAAGAATTTGAAAATGCCGGAGAATTGAAAATGGATCTTGAGTGCCTGGGACACATATTGTTACTTCAATAGCATCGTCAGGAGAGGGTGGGGAGGATGAAGAGATGCCAAAAAACAGCAGTGATTACCTTCAAAAATTGAATGAACCATTAGGTGTTGTGATATTTTCTGTAATAATTCCTGAGAGAATAGTTGAATATGTTAACTGCGCAATCGTAAATTTATTTGGGTATAAGCTTGATGAGTGCATAGGTGAAAAAACAGAAATATTTTATCCGGAGGTAGATGGATATCATTATTTTGGCAGAACATTAAAAAGCGCCATAAAAGAGGGCAAAGATGTACTAAGAGTGGAAGGGCTTTTTAAAAGGAAAAACGGCGAAATATTTTCTTGCGAGGTTACAACCACTTTCCTGAAGGAGAATGAAAAAATTGTTCGGGGAATCAGCATTATGCAAGATGTCACCGAGAGAGGTAAATCAGAAGCGATACTACTGGAACAGAAAAAGGCTTTAGAGCAGAAGAATATAGCCCTAAGTGAAATCCTTGGACAGATTGAGATTGAGAAGAAACAGATAAAAGACAACGTAATGGCCAATGCAGAGAACCTGCTATTGCCTATTATACAAAAACTTAGTTTGAAAGGGGAATCACTCAAGTATGTACAGCTATTACGGACAAACTTACAAGAATTAACATCCTCATTTGGCAAAAAACTGACAGCAAAGGAATCCAGNTTAACTTCCAGGGAAATTGAGATTTGTAACATGATTAGAAATGGTATTACAAGCAAAGAGATAGCAAGTCTCTTGAATATATCCCTCGGGACAGCAGAAAAACATCGTAACAATATTAGAAAAAAATTAGATATAGTTAATAAGGATGTCAACCTATCCTCTGTGCTGAAAACGTTTTAACTTCATATTAGCCCTATACTCCTACCATGTAGAACACATACCTGTTACATATACATTCTAGTCATGTTGACTCTTATGTATTATCCGCGATAATTAGAATACTTAATAAGATGCCAGCCATAGATGCTGGTGAATAAGAGTGTAAGAATGAACGTGGTGAATGTTGGGAAAGAAGAAAATAATACTTATTGAAGATAACCCTGGACTTGTTGATTTGATTACAGAAATCATTAAGGAAGGATATATTGAGAGAGATATTGTCCTGGCAAGAGATGGCATGGAAGCTATAGATCGTTTTCAGGAACTTAGTATTAAGTGGAATGGGGAGGTGGAAGATAAAATTAAACTTATTATCTTAGACCTGGATCTGTCTAATATCAACGGTATGGATATTCTTAGATTTATAAAAAAGAATCCCAGATATAGCAGAATCCCGATAATTACTTTGTCAACTGATTCTGATAAAACAACTATTGATGAAGCATATAGTAACGGAGTTAGCGAATTTGTGACCAAATCCCTCTCTTATGATGATTTTGTCGCAAATTTAAGAGGCTTAAAAGAATTCTACTGAAACCTGATTCATCGAGTAGTCAGNTTTTCTTNGTTACAGCNATTTATAAGTTATTCANAATTTTGAAAAATGCGGGTGTGTATATGGATTATGAGAAGATGACAAGGGCTGACCTGATTAAAGAACTCAAGTTGGATGAGAAGCAGTTTAAAGATACTCTTGATCAAGTTGAGGTTGCTATTGCTCACGTTGATCTGGATGGCCAATTTATCAAGGTTAACAGGTGCTTTTGTGATATCACTGGTTATTCTGAACAAGAAATTCTTAAAAGTACGTATCATGATATTACTTATTCTGATGACATCTATACGCAGTATCAGATTAGAAAGAGGATTTTAGACGGAGAAGATTCCNGTTATAAGACAGAAAAACGCTACATCAAGAAAGACGATTCTATTATTTGGGTAAGTCTTACAGAGACACTTATACGGGAATCTGACGGGGAGCCGCATTACTTTATCTCCATTATCGACGACATTACTGATCGTAAAAAGGCAGAAGAAGATGTAAGTAAACTGACTCATGCTATCTCAGATAATATACCCTTACTGGAGGATGTCAGTAAAGGACAAGACGGATTAACAGATCGTCTTTGTTCTATTAAGATGGCTGCCGACGATGGTGTGGAATTGTCCAGAAGTATGCTTGATTTTGCTAGAACAACTGAGGACACTACCGGATATTCATCTTGTGATATAAGGGATCTAATAAAGCAATCTATTGATTCTACAATGCCTAAATGGAGGAATATGGCAAAGGCCAAAGGAATAAACTACCATTTAAAAAGTTCTGCAGTTTGTGAAGTTCCGGCAATATTATGTAATCCCACAAAATTAAGACTGGTATTTGTAAATATAATAAACAATGCCCTGGATGCCATGCCTGAAGGTGGTACTATCGGGTTTTGTACATGGTTTAGCAGTGATACCGTATTCGTTACCATAAGTGATACTGGAGAAGGCATGACAGAAGAGGTAATGAAATATGTTTTTGATCCATTTATTACTACCAAGGATTTTTTGGGTAGCGGATTGGGTATGAGCACGGCTTACGGTATAATAACCGGTCATGGAGGCAAGATGGAGGTAGAGAGTGAGATAGGAAAAGGCTCTATATTTTCTATTCAATTACCTGTATCCACAGAAGTGGACTGTGCAGAGAGATCGCTTGGACGGGAACAAAAATGAAAAACAGTAGCCTACGTATTCTGGTTGTAGATGATGAAAAAGATATGCGCATTATTCTGGATAAATTTCTTTCCAGAGGAGGTCATATGGTCAGGACTGTTGACAATGGCGCAGAGGCGATAACGGTGACTCAGGATGAAGATTATGATCTTGTCTTGTGCGATCTGGTTATGGCGGAAGTCTTTGGGTATGATGTTATCAAAGAGATGAATAAATTAGAGAAAAGACCAAAGGTGGGCATCATTACTGGTTTGGGAGAGAAACTCAAGACTACCGATGAAGAGGGGTATGAAGTAGACTTCATTCTCAAAAAACCATTTAAATTTTCAGAGTTAACTGAACAGATTAACAACGCTATGAATGAGGAATGTACCAATGGATAGTAACGATGATTCAGAGATGAGCATGCCTATTCGTGTGTTGATGATTGAAGATTCGAAAGATGATGCTGCTTTGATAATGCATGAACTAAAACGTAATGGTTACGAGGTGATGTCAGAACGGGTTGATACACAAAAAACTATGGAAGATGCTCTCGACAGGCAGGAATGGGACGTCATTATAGCCGATTATTCAATCCCGCAATTCGATACTATGAAAGCCTTTAAATTGATTCAGGAAAGAAACGGAGATCTACCGTTTATCCTTGTCTCAGGTGTNATAGGGGAAGATGTTGCAGTTGAGGCTATGAAACTTGGTGTGCACGACTATATCATGAAGGCCAACATGGCGAGGCTTGGTCATGCTGTCGAGCGTGCATTGCGAGAGACTGAAAGGCTACAGCACACCAGGCAGGTAGAGGTGCAATTCAAAAAACTGTCTCGTGCCGTTGAGCATAGCCCCAGCTCAATTGTAATTACTGACAAAAACGGTAAAATTGAATATGTAAACCCAAGGTTTACTATGATTACAGGATACACGACCGAAGAAGCCATTGGGCGGAGCATGCGTATTATGAAATCTGGTAAGCAGTCGGCAGAGTTATACAGAGAACTATGGGATACGATTTCATCCGGCAAAGAGTGGCGTGGAGATCTTTGCAACAAGAAAAAAAGTGGAGAACACCATTGGGAGTCCGTTTCAATCTCATCTGTTACAAATGGGGGAGGTAAAATTGCAAATTATATTGCAGTTAAGGAAGACATTACCGAGCGCAAGAATATGGAAGAGGTAATCCGTAGGCATCATGATGAACTGGAAGAACAGGTAGAGGAGCGCACTGCTCGTATCATGGGATTGGAGCAGAAGCGAGTGGAGGGTGAGAAGCTGGCTGTTGCAGGTCGATTGGCTGCTCAGGTTGCACATGAAATCAACAATCCACTGGCAGGAATCAAGGGCGGCTTTACGCTGATAAAGGGTGCTATTCCGAAAGACTATAAGCATTACGGATACGTAGGTATGATAGATGGTGAGATAGACCGTATCGCCCGCATTGTAAAGCAGATGTTTAATCTGTGTCGCCCATTCCAGGGAAAAATTACTGAATTTGATCCTGATGTACCTGTTCGTGAAGTAGTTAGTATGCTTGGAAATCTTAGCAATGAGCATTCTGTAACCGTAAACATCGGTGGATTCGAAGATACGGTAAAAGTAACTATGTCTGAGGATTTCTTCAGACAGATATTGTTTAACATTGTTAAAAATGCTATCGAGGCGACTCCGGACGGTAGTGAGGTCAACATCGTCAATATAAGGAATCAAGACGACCGGTTAATCATTATGGTATCAGATCAGGGCGGGGGGATATCAGACGAGTTACGTTCAAAAATATTTGAACCGTTCTTTACAACAAAGGATAAGCATTCCGATAGTGGATTAGGTCTTGGACTTGCAACTACAAAGGGTATTGTGGAAGCAATGGGAGGCTCCCTTGACTTGACGAGCAAAGAAGGCAAGGGAACTACTTTCATAATAGACTTGCCAACCAGCGTTGTAAAAGAGAAGAGTATTAATCCTTCGATGTCTTGAAAACAAATCTTAAATCATCATTTTCAGTTGTGTATTCTGTTTTTCAAAGTCTGACCCTGACCATTCTTTTATAAAATTTCAGTAGCAAAGTCTCCACAGGCAGATCATGACTGCAAACGCACCACCATAGATACCTGGAATCAGATAGAGTGTCCATGTACTACGCCAGGAGCCATGTACGTGAGTCAGCGTAAGTTTGCGAATGACTACTGTGCTGACCGCTATGCCACAGCATACTAAAATCAGCGACATTGCCGTTACAGCAGGGTCACGCCAGGTCGGTAACGATGCCAGTTGGAGAGATTTGTCAAGGATTCCTCTTGCGGACTCAACACCAACCGGATCAGTAAAGGCATTTTCCCAGTAGGGAATACGTGACGTTGTTTTGAGCAATGCTTTAACAGTGTGTGCTGCAGCCATGATCGGGATAAATGCAATTCCAAAAACAGAGAAAAATCCCTTAATAGACAGTTTTCCTCCTGCCAATCGGAACAAACCATAAGGAAACATCCAGACCAGAGTCGGCAGAATTACGAATAGGGTCAATGATTTGATCAGCCCGTGCGACCAGGTGTTCCCTGTGCCAAGCAACATGTTAATATTGTCAGGCAGCCAAAGTAGTAGTCCTTTAGTAACCATCCATTCAGTAAATACTTCATAAACTACGAACCCAGATACAATAAGACAGAATGCTGTCTGGGCGGAAGTCATTGGTTTGAGTGCAAAAATGTCTTTGAACCAGGGTCGTACAAACCAACCCGGGTTGGGTCTCCCTTCAATACCAGGGTTATTGTGATTACATGACTTTATACACTGTCCACACAGCAGGCAGTCCGTGTTGTCGTCAATATGCGCAGGGTTCAGACTAACTCCGCAACTGCGTCCTTGAAAAATATATGCATTAGTACTGGCAGTACAGGAATGGTCTTTGCAGCTCTCGCATATTGACCTGTCGCCTGTCGACCAGCCAAATGGCGCAAGGCGGGCATACAGTCCCAGCAAGTGGCCCACTGGACAGATATAGGCACAGAAAGTGTTTCTGGAAAATATTAAGCCTACTATAATAGTAGAGGTCAGTAGGATCAGAAGGTAGATAGACATTCGAAACGGTACACGGTGGATGGAAAGGGTGTGTATACCAACAAACAGGATTAATATATAGAATAGAGTAATAATCCAGCCGGATCGTACGAATCTGTGTGGCTTGTGTTTAAGGCCAATACGTGCAGCAAGTGAAGTGAGTAACTCCATCGGGCAGACCATGCACCAGATTCGCCCGAAGAAAATTGCCGAGATGATAATCACAGGCCACCAGTATGACCAGACAATCAGATTTGCCAGATTCGTGTTACGGAGAATCCTGGCAAATGCCATGTCGTCAGTGTCAGCCGCAAAGCCGTCAACAATCAACAGCACGAATACCACAAGTGTTATTACCTGCAACACAAGGGGAAACCACCAGAAACGGAATAAACGATTCATAGGTTGTTATATACAATTACAGAATTTTATGTACGGGTGAATCAGTATGATCATCCCTTTTCATGTCAGGACAGGCACACAGGTCCGCCCCTATTTGTATTCATGTAGATGAATACAAACCATGTTCTTTTATATATGCTTCAACACATTCAGGTACAAGGTCTTTGATTCCAACACCACCGTTCAATCTCTTTCTTATATTTGTAGATGAGATATCAACAGGGGTGATCTCTATTCTTAAACTTTCCATATCTAATAGACTGACTTTGCCTATGATTTCAACAAGCCTGGGTGACGCTTCTGTTTTAAACCCTGGTCTATTTACAATTACAAAGTGGCAGAGTTGAGAAAGTTTTTTGATATTTTTCCATAATTCCAGTTCGTTTAATGAGTCCGCTCCCATAATCAAAAAAATCTCGCTCTCTTTACCGTAGTGATTCAGGATTTCCTGTATGGTGTCTATGGTATAAGACTTGCCTTCACGCATAATTTCAAGATCGGATACTTCAAATTCACTTTTATCGCTAATAGCTGCTTTAATCATTTGGTGACGATGGTGTGCCTCTGCTAAATCATTTACATGTTTATGCGGAGGGATGTATGTGGGTATAAAAACTATTTTTGATAAATGGCGTTGCTTGAAAACCTCTTCTGCCATAATCAAATGTCCCATGTGTATCGGATTGAAAGTGCCGCCGAATATCCCAATCCTTTTCTGACACTGATTGTTATTATCAGTGAGGACATCTGACTGGTTACTTGAAAAAGAGGGCTTACTATTTCCGTTACTCATAAATCACCCAATTCAGGCCTTAAACGCTTTTCTATCTCATCCGGTGTATGTAGCTTTCCTTTATCAATTCCAGGACACGTCCTTTTCTGCTCTTCCCATTCAGATCTGTTTTTAAGATTTGAGTCCCAGAACGGAAATGTTCTGCATTGGCGCGGTCTGGTCTCATAAATCCTGCACCCATTGTCATACATAACGCAGTCTCCGTTTTCATACTCAAGCAGACTGATACGCCCATTAATCAACCTCGCATGGTTCTTAATAAATAGATCAGTTGAAATGCCAAGGGAAACAGAAGTACTTTTAATTTCCTTCTTAGTCATCCAGACAACACCAGGCTCACCTCTGCAGCAACTACCGCATCTTTGGCATTCAAACCTTAAACCATCTTTATACATTGGGTTTCTCTGCTTTTTTTTATGAGTACTTTTAGCTGATTTTGGGCCCTTCATGGTTAGAATCTATACCTTTCCTTTCGAAAATCTCTCTAAATTTGAGCCATGATATTATCATGAGTTCCATAAAATACAATAAATATTATTGTATAGAAAGTGTATGTTTTTTTCATTTTCGTATTTCTCGCTTGTTTTTCCATACCTGTTTGAGTTAAAATCTAAAGTTTGGATTTTATGAGGCAGTTTAAAGATATTTTACCGGGAGCAGAGAAGATGTATCGAGAAAAAATAAAGGTTTTGGATTGTACCGTAAGAGATGGCGGTCTTATCAATAATTACCAATTCAAGGATGATTTTGTTAAAGCGATTTATCGTGCAACTTGTGATAGCGGTATCGATATCATGGAGATTGGCAAAAAGCTTTGTGTGAGTGATGAGTATACACGTGAAAAATATGGCAAATGGAATTTTTGCGATGAGGATGATATGAAATATATCGTTGATTCCCATGAGTGCGAGAAGCCACCGATGCTGGCTGTAATGTATGATGTNGACAGAGTAGATGTGTCAGCACTGCCTNCTGCGGATCAGAGTGTTGTCGGGATGGTACGTACGGCCTGCTATGTTGCAGATATTGACAAAGGGCTGGATCTGGTGAAACGCAGCAAGGATCTGGGTTATCAAACTACTATCAATATTATGGCATGTTCAGCAGCGATAGAAACTGAGTTGATAGAAACCCTGCAGCAGATTGATAAAACAGCCGAGGTGGACTATCTCTATTTTGTGGANAGTTTTGGAGCATTCTANTCAGAACAGATAACCAGCTATCTGGAGCTTTACAAAGAGCATGCTCCGAGCAAGGAACTCGGATTCCATGGCCACAATAACCAGCAACTGGCTTTTGCAAATACCCAGCAGGTTATTATAGACGGTGTCAATCTGCTTGATGCCACCATAAACGGTATTGGCCGTGGAGCAGGTAACTGTAACCTCGAACTTCTTCTTAATTTTCTGAAGAATCCAAAGTTTGATGTACGGCCTATATATAAGGCAATACAGGAGTCTCTGGTCCCGTTACGTGAGGAAATTGAGTGGGGATTTAATGATATTTATGGAATCAGTGGCCACCTGAATCAGCATCCTCGTGATGCAATGAAGCAGCGAGCCAATCCTGAAATAAGAGATAACTGTTACGATTTCCTGCTGGAGTCTACTAACGACTGATATAAGTACAACCATTCTACAGATAGAAATTCTGCAAAGAGATCTCTTCGATTTGCAGAATGATGTAATAATCAAATCTCAATATTGCTTGTAAATGAAAGTAGCTGGTGGGTATATCCTGCCAGCTGCTTTTATTTCGTTTAATACACCTAAACTACCGTTTTGTCATAGTGCTATCATTAAAATCCCAGTAGTGTCCGGTTGGGCTTTAGAACGTGCTCCATTTATCTTCCAAAAGCTTGCATCCAGTAACATTTTAATTATAATGCATTAACGATGAGGAAAAATTTACCAAAATTTGGAACTGTTGCAGTTATTATCACTATTTTAGTTTCATTGGTTGGATGTGCTCAAACCAGAGCATTGAATAAACTGGAAAAATTGATTTTAGATGATAATGAATATGTTCACAATCATTCAAAATCTAAGGTGATCTGTTGTATTGAAAGCATTAACTATAAACACAACCATAAAGAGATTATAAATATAATATTTAATAGCGGTAATCTTGATTTAATTAACGAGTTTGTTGAATATTTTCCAGATGACTATAGAAACAATATAATCAGAGGAGATGCTTATCTAAAAAATGCGATGATGCAGCAAATGATAGGTGTTTTTATGAAATCGTCAGCGGATGCTTCAATTAAAAAAGCGAAAGATAGTTACATGCAGGCGTTGAAGTTAAACAACAGTGATATATATGCTCTTGGTGTCCTTAGTTTTCTTTATGGAGAAGCGGAGGAATATGATAAGGCGGCAGAACTATTAAATAGGGGACTTGTGATTGCACCAAGTAATCCACTGCTTTACCTGGCNTTTGGGTGAAATGTATGATCGGAAAGCAGAATATGCTGTTGCAGTTGATTATTACGAGAAAGTACTGGAATTTACTGAGGATGAAGTAGAAAAGGACTTTGAACATATGAACCAATATTTTCATAAGCTGATGGATCATTTTCCCAATTCTCTTGAGAAAGCAAGAAACAATGCAGAGAGGATTTTGAAAAAACTGGATGTAAAGCAAGATGGCAAAGGGATAGCTGCAACTGCGCTAGAAGTGCCTTAAGTGAAAAGAGTACTTTTCGTAAACTTAGCCCACTTGCTGAGCCTGATCTTGCTGACAAGATTTATTATTTCAACTCCACTATTTCGGTTTCTATAGAAGTCCCTTTTATGTATAAGAAGGCAATAGAAATCGGGTAATCAAAACGTTTGGGCCCTGCGCTTCCGGGGTTGAGGAAGAGGATATCATCTCTCTTTTCAATCTTTGGTATGTGGGAATGTCCACTAATAACAGCATTAAACCCTGCCGCTGCAGGATCAAGTTCAAGAGAGCCCAGGTCGTGGAGGACATATAAATATACTTGCCCCACTTCTACTACTTCAGTTAAAGGTAAAT
>JGI26244J51143_1000877_pt1 | contig 11330 bp, 9 predicted proteins | sample SaaInlV_150m_DNA_6_FD_51143 | JGI IMG/M metagenome (IMG submission 51143) | reverse complement strand
GCAGATGAATCTCAAGTAACTCAAGTAGACAAACCCGCAGCAGTGGCAGTTATCGTAGCACCGGAGCAGGACGACAGCCCACCGATGTTTATGCCGATTTCCAGATTAGCCCTTGTTTCTGCTCTCAAATTAGTTGCCTGTAAAAATGTGCCTGCAAAAATGGAAGATGTGCATCAGCGACTGCTCAAAACAAAAGATTTGAACATTGCTGACAGGAGTCTGCGTGACGATAATAATGACCGTTTAATGCCGGTGATTCACTTCGACTTTGATCAGATAACAATAAAATCCGATTATCAAAAACTTATACGACAGCAGAGTGCATGTGTGATGAAGGCCCTGGAGGCACGAGGTGATATGATTGTGCAGATTGAAGGTCATGCAGATGAGCGTGGTAGTGATGAGTACAACCTTGCTTTGGGGCATCGCCGGGCCAATGCGATTGCTAACTCAATCATGGCGTACCTTCCCAACTCAAAACTTGCTCGTATCCTCAGTTATGGTGAAGAATTTCCGCTCGACAGTAATTCCGGCAAAAGTGCCTGGGACAAAAACAGGAGAGTAGAATTTACTTTACTGCTCAAACCATAAACAGCTGAATGGATTTTTTAGCTCTCCCATTTACTACAGATTTCAGTAGTATTGCCTTCAGTGTGCTTGCGGTACTTTTCGGTTGTTCTGTAGTTGTCTGGATCACGCTGTTTATCAAGTTTTTCAGCCTCATTCGGGTGAAATACCTGCAGTCCCGTGCCTTAAAGTATCTGGAAAGTTCGAAACGCGTGGATGAGCTTCGCTTGCTCTTTAGCAAGATGCCGAAAAATCCACTCCAGGAAATGTTCACCCTGGGAGACCGTGAACTAAAACAGTTCCTGAAAGCTAATCCTGAATCAGATTACGGTCACCGCAGAGAATTGATGGACAGGCTGGAGCGCATGCTTGAAGCCCGTATTTTGATGGCTGAGAAAGATTTAAACGCTGGACAGGCCCTGCTTGCCACTATCGGTGTCACTTCACCGTTCATTGGTTTATTTGGTACAGTAATTGGGGTCATCAACACTTTCCTGAGCATTTCTGAACTCAATTCTGTTGAACTGTCTGTCATCAGTCCAGGCATTGCTGAGGCACTGGTTGCGACTGCCGCGGGNCTTTTCGCAGCGATTCCAGCGACTTTAGGTTATAATTTATTTCGTGCAACAATCCGTGGTATGACTGAGACAATGGACTATTTCGCGCTACAACTGCTGCACCACCTCCAACAACAATTATTACCTAAAAAATGAGAAAATTTAGACATGCCCGTCGACTNCGTGGGGAATTGATGTCTGAAATCAACATCACACCTTTTGTTGATGTGTTGCTGGTACTTCTCGTTTCCTTTCTCATTTCAGCACCACTGTTGACACTTTCACTTCCTATTCAACTGCCGAAAGGTAAACTGGAAGCTCGTCTTCCGGATTACAAAGAATCAATACTGGCCGTTGTTAATAAAGAAATGCAGATTGCTATTCGTGATGAGGTTTACTCTCTCAAAAGCCTGTCAGTATCTTTGACAAATAATTCAAAACTTTGGGAACAGAAACTGCCTGTATACTTACAAATGGATGAACAGGTGCCTTATGGAATTTTGATGGAACTGATGCTGTTATTCAAAAACGCGGGGTTCCAACAGGTCGGACTCGTTTTTAAAAAAGATTCCCAGTAAATTTTTCACCGACCGGCAGAAAGATAAAACAGCCTCCACACTGATATACCCGATGAAAATAATGATGATTGCCGGAGAAGTTTCCGGAGATGTTCATGGAGCAGGTCTGATCCGTTGTTTAAGACAGAACAATGACAATATCGATTTTTTCGGCATCGGCGGTTTGAAGATGTTAAGAGAAAATTTTCGTCCGTATTACATGCTGGATACTTTGCAGACGCATGGATTAGTTGAAGTTGTACGGCATCTTCCCCGGCTGTACCAGACACTCTGGAGAATGCGTGATGCGCTGGAGGAGGAACATCCGGACGTCTTGATCCTGATTGATTATCCTGGATTCAACCTCAAACTCGCAGCCTATGCAAAAGCAAAAGGGATTCCGGTAATTTTTTTCAACAGTCCTCAAATCTGGGCTTGGCGAAAAGGCAGATTAAACACCATCAAACGTGTGGTGGACAAAATGATTGTGCTGTTTCCTTTTGAAGAAGAAATTTATCAACAGGCGGGAGTTGATGTAAGTTGGGTTGGACATCCGCTGCTGGATCAAATAAGTAATGAAATAGACAACACGTCATTTCTCAAACAGTACGGACTGCAGAACGACATACCGCTGTTAGCGATTGCACCAGGCAGCCGGCCGAGTGAAATGAGAAGGCATTTGCCGACTCTGCTGAAGAGCCTGCCGCATATTCAAGAGCAAGTCGGTGAGATCAACTGCATTATGCCTGTTGCCGAATCACTTGACTTAAATGAAGTTAAAGAGTTAATTGAATCCTCAATTGTTCCTGTCACTTTGATTGCGGAACAGTTTATTGAAACTATCCAAGCCTGTGATGCTGCAGTTGTTGCCTCCGGAACAGCTTCATTACAAACCGGACTTGCATTAAAACCTTTTGCCATAGTTTATCAGGTAGCTCCGCTTACTTTCCGGATCGCACGTTATCTGGCAGATACAAAATTTATTGGACTGGTCAACATATTAGCAGAAAAAGAAATTGTACCTGAATTATTACAAAATGACTTCACTGCCGAAAAAGTAGCGGAAACGGCAGTTCGACTCTTGCAGGATAAAGACTATCGTGAAAGAATGATCAGCGAATTACAAAATATCCGTGCAAAACTCGGAGAACCTGGAGCATATGAAAAAGCAGCTAGATGTATTGAAAACACCTTCTTTAATTGCTAAACGCTGTAAGACAAGAAACAAAAACTGAAACCGGAAAAATAATAATTCTATAAATCAATGAATAGCACCAATATTTCACTGGAAACAAAAAATATCGCTCACCACCTGACTCAGACTTTGTCTGCAGTAGAAGCCGTCAAACAATTGTTTGAAGGGCAAATGGGCATTGATCAGGCTGTTGTACGGCAGTTATTAAATGCCGCACTGCACCGTGGAGGAGATTTTGCTGATATCCACTTTGAGTACAGTACCCGAAATTCAGTGGTCATGGAAGATGGTATTATCAAGAATTCTGCTGTCGCTGTGGTCTCAGGAGTTGGCATTAGAGTAGTGCAGAATGATCAAACNGGATATGCCTACAGTGAAGATTTCGAGTTAAAACCCATGCTGCATGCGGCACGAACTGCTGCGGCCATTGCGTCCAGTGGTGAAGTTTCGCTGGCGGAAGGTTTCCGCTTTAACGAACTTGTACCGAAAAATTATTATCCTGTTCTTGAAACAGTTACTGATCTGGAACTTGTCNAAAANATTGAAATACTCAAACGTACGGAAGCAGTTGCCAAAGACTACGATGAGAGAATTAATCGAGTAACAGTAGCCATGATGGATGCTCTCAATCTGACACAGGTTGTGACTTCAGACGGCGACATTTTACGGGACACACGTCCAATGTTCAGAATGAATGTACATTGCGTTTCCCAGGATGGAGACAATATTCAAAATGGCTCTTCCGGAATTGGAGGACGAGTTGGTCTGGATTATTTAAAGCAGGCAGATCACGCACAAATTTTAGGAGAACGGGCTGCAGCTGAAGCAATTTTACTTTTAGGCGCAGAGCAGGCACCTTCAGGTTTACTACCTGTTATTTTAGGACCTGCGCAATCCGGAATATTGCTGCATGAAGCCGTAGGACATCCCTTGGAGGCAGATTTCAACCGCAAAGGAACTTCCGCATACAGCGGCAGGATTGGCGAAAAAGTCGCTTCTGATTTGTGTACAATTTATGATTCAGGAACTATAGCAAACGAACGTGGGGCGATAAATTTTGACGATGAAGGAATTCCTTCTGCTGAAAATTTACTAATCGAAAAAGGAATCCTGCGGAACTATATGCATGATCGGATCAGCGCTAAACACTTCCACACAAATCCCACCGGAAACGGCAGACGTGAATCCTATGCACATTATCCGATACCACGTATGACATCTACTTACCTCGCTAATGGTGAAGCTGATCCTGAGGAAATTATCAGTTCAGTTAAAAAAGGCGTTTATTGTCAAGAGTTCAGCGGAGGTCAGGTTGATATTTCAAACGGTGATTTTGTCTTCGTTCCGACTGTTGCATGGCTGGTGGAAGATGGTAAAAAAACCGTGCCGATAAAGAATTTCACCTTAATCGGAAACGGTCCGGATGCAATGTCAAAAATCAGTATGGTCGGTAACGATTTCGCAATGAGCGAAGGTATCTGGACTTGTGGAAAAGATGGTCAGAGTGTTCCAGTCGGAGTAGGGCTACCGACAGTGCTGGTTGCTGAAATGACTGTAGGAGGCATGTAAACACTTAATATAAAAAGAAATTTTATAATTTATTTTTATACCTGCTCGCCTTTGGCTTCAGCTAAATTGGAAATTTCACAACTTAAGGCAGCTAGTTCGAGGCAGTCCAGAATATGTTCATCCAGCAACGGCTGATATTTTACTGCACCTGCTGGAACTGAACTTCCAGCTGTTCCAGTTAATTCATTTTTTTCTACAAACTGATCCAGTTGTTCTGCTAATTTAGTTGTTTGTGAAGTAATTTTATTTAGTTGAGTCGAAGCTTTTATCCAGTCTTTTGAATAACGTGCCATTTCAGCAAGTTTTTCAAAACTGGTATGCTTTTCACCCTCGTTCATACCTAATAGACTTCCGAATCCCAAAGAATTTGCTTTATCCGCCATACGCTCCATAAATGACTGCTTGCTTTTAAAGATCTCAAACAAATCAAACGTGATAATCTTTTCCTCGCCACCTGCTTTTACAGGTCGTTTCAGATCCTTTAAATGCAGTTCACGGCGTTTAATATCTTTCAATAACCTTCGTCTTAAATTGTTCTGTGCCTCATAAGCACTTTCGTCGTCAAAATGAAATTTTTCCATTTTGTTTATTTCACGCATTACATTTTTGTATTTATGTTTAACTTTTGCTAATGCTTTCTCTTCTTTCTCAATTTTAGCAGGAGTCTCACCTTTTTGTTTTTCTTTGCGTTCCTCCTGCTTGCTGATAATAGTTTTTTTACGTAAAGCAACTCTGATCGGAAAAGAATCTTCAGTGAATTTCCAGGAGTTAAAAAAGACAATATCCACTTTCTCAAAGTCTGCGGCATTAAAGACGAAATCGCTTATATTTGCTTTTGCGAACTCATCATCTGCATGTTCCTTACGGAACTCCAGCAGTTTAGTTGAAAGATCACTTGTAGACATATACGAAAGTACCTTCCTGCTGAAATCAATATCAACCAAACCATCCTGTGTACGTTTATCAAGATCATCAACAATCATTACGTAAATCAGGCCCTTCATCAAATTGTCTAAAACCGCGACTCCAGTAATTTTCTCAATTGCTGTGCTGAGAATATAACCGATACCCAGATAGTATGATTTTTCGACCTGAGAAATTTTTTCATCCAGTTTAGTGACAAGTTCTTTGTACTTTAAAATCATTTCCCCTCTGCTGCGCAAAACAGCGTCGGTCACCGCCAACTTAACAAAGTTTGGATTTTTTTCTCGTTCAGAGCATGATTGTTGAACTTCCTTGTAACGCTCAATAATTTTTGTCAGCCGCTCAGAATCAGCGGAATCAAGTTTGTCCTGCTCTAGTTCAGCCTTTCCCGGAACACGGAAAATCAGTTTGCTGCTGTTAGAATCAGGAGTTTTCCCTTTGGGAATATCACCTGGAAAATTCAAAATCCAGTCATATTTATCTTTTTTTTCTTCAGGATAACTGGTTTCTTCAATAGCGACTACTACATCTGCTTTTATTAAACGATTAACTAAAATCTTCATATAACGATTACGCAAATCCGGACTTAGAAGCAGCAAAATCAAATTTTCGTCTTCCGTACCTTCATCAGAGGTATCTTCGTGCTGTGCTAGTTCAACCATTTTCGTTTCACGCATCATCGAGGTGAAAATGCTTCATTTTTTCTTTGGTCAATATTTCACGGTCATCGAATGTTGCTTTGAGTTTAGCAGCACCTAATTTAAGCTGCTTATACTCATCTGTTCCCTCTACAAGCTTACCGTCTGGATCATAATTATCCATGAATTTCATATACTGTGCGGCGGACTGTAGGTCATTGAAGTAGATTTTGATCTGGAATAATAGTAAACAAACATTAATCATTACAGTACCTTTTAGATTTTCAAAAATAGGTACCCAAAGATCAACAACTTTGTTCAGGTTTGTTTCTGCAGCATCCCTTTCCTTGTTTTCCATCTGCAGTTCTGAGAGAGTCAGCAGCATTGAAGACTGCTTACGCAGCACCTGTGCTTTTTTCTGTACATCAGGACTGATACTCGCCAGTTGTTCAAAGGTTGCAATTGCTAATTCATATGAGAGCATTCCAAGAGTTGCATCTCGATCTTCAGCATAATATTGATCTGCCGATTCTTGCGCTTTTTCGAGTAAAGGTGAAATTTTTTCATCCCAACTTGCTGAAAATTTCTCTACTGAAAACGTTGGCTCATCTGTCTTTAAACGCTTAAAGTGTTCTTTGTCATTACTCGAAAATCCGCATTTTGAGCAAGATGCAACTTGGATCAAATTAAAATCACAATATTCCAACTTGCCTGCAGATCTGATATAACTTGGTACCCCAAATATATTTTGCTCTATTATCATACTCTTGGAGTGCAGGACAAAGAATTTTATTTCTGGATTATCACAGACATAACAACGAACATAACTCCCTAAAAGCGAATTTTTTTCCGCTTTAAAAAATCCTCCATCTGAAACAACTGCATAATTTTCGGGATGTATAACCTGTAAGATTCCATGGTAATCAGCCAATTTTTGCTCAAAAGTTGCTCTCACCAAGTAACGGCCTTCATCAAATTTAACTGGTACCTGCTTTAACATTTGACAACTAATCACCTCCCAGAATGCATCATCACCTTGCAAAGGATGTTCTGACTGAAAGGGCTTACAGACCTTGAGTCTGATTTTAACTTTTGGCATCAGAGCTTTACCCAGACGGAAAGTAAAACCCGTATCATCAATTTTCATCAAACTTACTTTTACTTTCAAATTAGCAGTTTCAATGATACCTTGAGGTAGATCCTTCTCCAACAGAGCACGGGCGCTTTTCCAGAATTTTGTTAGAATTTCATTATTAAACCCCAGCAGCTTGCCGGACAAGAGGAAAAAACTGATTTCTTTTGTTGCTAAATCCGCATCCGCAACCATTAACTGAGCCAGATATTTAAGCATCAGAAAAGCTTGTTTTGGATCAATATCCAAAGGCCCCATTTCCGGAATTTTACCCTCTTTGATCACAGTCATGATATTGCTGATTTCTTCTTTGTCGTGCAAAAAATTTATCGCTTCACGCAGAAAATTCATTTCTGACTGATCAGTATGTCCATCTGCAACGACCATTCCGGCAATTGAATGGGCAAACCAAGTTTTTTCGGCCTCTGACATTTCTTCTAAATTTGGTAACTGCATAATTTTCTAAACTAAATAATTAGTGTGCTGACTGCTGTTTAAAATCCGTAACTCATGCCTATCAAATAAGCTGTAGAGCCCAGTCGCTGATCTCCGGAACCACTACCGCTGGCACTGTCAATGGTCAATATACCTGCTTCCGTCCAAAAATCTGCTGAAAATTCAAATCCAATCCTGAATTCACTGACCAGCGAATTTCCAAGTTTACGTTGACTCTCTAGGACAAACTCTGTTTTTGCCAGCCCCAATCCGGCACTTATTTTCCAGGATTCTGCGATAGACTGCTGGGTCTTTGCCAAAAGTCCGAGATGGCTCGTGTTGGCCTGCGGACGGTTCCCGCTTGCCCCAAACATCGTGAANGATTGTTCTGCTAACAATCCTTTTACTCCCCAGCGGTCACTATACCACCACTCTCCCCAATAAACACGATTGCTGAGTTCAAGCTGATTTCTGAAAGCACTGTAATGCGGACTGCTGAAGATGAGCAAGTCTAATCCGGCTTGAAATGTAGGAAACTTCCGACCGACTCCACCAAATACGGTAGCGGGGGCAGTATACTGTTCTTCAGACAATACTGAGCTAAGTTCGTCAAGTTGATTGTTCTTAACCTGTGCAGACACATCAACAGGACTTGCCAGAATTATACTGGTAATTGCTAGCAGGAATCCTCCGTATTTTAGCACAATTTTGATTTTCATTTTTTCTTGGTCTTTATGCAATATAATTTTCTTAAAACAGTTCTCTGTGGTCTCTGTAGTCCTGAAGATAAAAAGCTTTTGCGATCCTTGATTAATTTTTTACATTTTCAGCATAATTAATCAAGACTGAGGATTCCAGGCAGGTTTACGTTTACTAAAAAAAGCATCAATTCCTTCCTTGATTGATTCAGACTCCCAGGCATTTGCCAGTTTTTCTATAGTTGCACTACGCACATCATCCGGTTCTTTCCCGCGAACTTCCGCAATGAGACGTTTCGCTGCGGAAACAGCTTCCGGAGCACAACGCAGCAGTTCCGAAATTTCTTCTTCAACAGCTTCATCAAGTTTTTCCTTAGAGACGCTTTTGGAGATTAAACCTAAACTTACTGCTTCTTCGGCAGCAAATCGATGTGCGTTGAGCATCACTCTCCGTGCGTTTGACGCGCCGATGCGTCGCAAAACATATGGTGAAATAGTTGCCGGAAGCAAGCCCAGCAAAACTTCTGTCAGAGAAAATAGTGCGTCTTCAACAGCAACCGCAATGTCACAACACGCGATCAAACCTACAGCTCCTCCAAAAGAGAGTCCGTTGACTCTTCCAATTAGCGGCATTTTAAGCTGGTCCAACTCACCCAGCATTTCAGATAATTCGGTAGCTTCCGCAATTCTATGCTCACGTTTTTGAGTAGCGATTTTCTCCATCCAGCGTAAATCAGCACCAGCGCAGAAAGACTTTCCGGAACCGGTAAGTATAACCGCACGTACATCCGGTTGTTTATTTAAATCCTCGACTACCTGCCGTAGTTCCCGGATCATTTCCAGACTCATGGCATTATGTACATCGGGACGGTTAAGCGTCAGGGTGGCGATTTGGCGTTCGTCAATCGTTAAAATTAATGTGTTAAATTTCATCTGGGCTATACTGAAAAAAGTTAAACTTAAAAAAAGCTATTATCCACAATCCGTCAATAACGGCAAGTTTTTGCTGGATTATGACTATTTTGGCTGAAGTCAACAACTGCTTTCTTAAGCCTTAGTTCGGTTCCATAAAAGCAGAAAGAAGGTCTAGTTTCAGATGGGTTTATTCTAAGGTTGGAGATGGTTTTGTCGGCTGTGAACCGAAGTTTGTGGTGTAGTTTGAAATACTCTCCAGATTATTTGTAATACTCGCTCCGGAACCACCAAAGGTAGTACTGGCGTATGTTGAATTATCAAAGTTACAATCATTCGTTGGAGCAAAAGTAATATTGTCCTGAGTAGTTTTCCAGACATTGCCAGTGCTGTCATAACTCAACTGCTGGCGCTGAATTTTAGAAACACCTGTGTGACTGTTCCCAGGCCCAGCCCAGTTGCAGATCATCCGGTCAATACTCGTGGAACGGTAGCTTCCATTATCCGGGTGCAGATTGAAACCAAAATAAGCATCACCGGTCTGATTATCAGTACTATTGTTAACGGTTTTGATGTTGAAAGTTCTGGTGTAACCGTCACTTTTACCCGCCTGCCAGGCATAGCCTACTTTCCCGTATCCATCATTATCAATATTAGCGCGAATGACGTTAAAGTCTGCACACCAGCCTGCGCTTGAATTGTCTGTACTTGAAGTTCCACGAACTTCTCCAGTTGCTGCTCCGAAAAACTCACTAGTCGTCATGGCATCGGCAAACTTGGCTTTGACAGCCCGAAAGCTGAGATTGTCAGATGTGTTTTTGTAGGCAACAGAAGTAACAACATCAAGTGTTGTTCCGCCGCAATTACCATCCGTTTCCCTGATTCCTTCCTGCCACATTTGCACCAGACCTTCACCGGTTGCGGCACTGGACGTAGAATCAGTATCAGGTACATGCTGAAATTTGATGCCAAAATCTTGTGCTGAACTTGTACCGTTACTATCTGTATAGGTAAAGCTGCCGGTTAGTTTCGATGTGTATTTTATTTTTTTGGTACTGGAAACAGTGCTTCGTTTGAGTGTTGCTGAACTGATTATCATACCTCCCCGCTTGACATTCATTTGTGTCTTGCCTACTGAAGCGGTGACATCGAGTTCATTGCCGTCTACAGTCGGTTTTTCTAGACTATCATTCTTTGCAGCACAAATCATCATGGCTGTGATGCCCATCGCTAAATCAACTTTTCGTCCAACTTTATCCATAAGCAGGTTCATCTGTCCTACAGAACATGCTTCCTGTGTTGTATTGTCACTGTAGGCTGTCCAGATTCCCAGATCACCGCTGGGTAATTGACCACTGGAATTATCGGAAGGATGATTAACATAATCCAGTTGTGGTCCGTAACAAGCCACGTATTTCCCACCCGAACCCTTCATTATCTTGGGGATTGCCTTATGGCACTGGCTGATGTCAGTCGTATTCAAAACTGCCTGTAGTCGTGCAACCTTGTCCTTATGTTTTTTTGGATCACTGTCGTCATTGATCTTTTCTGAAGAACGACCTGCGGTTCTGCTGCTGACGCTTGAACCGGATTCTGTATTTGATGATACAGACAGATTACTCGGCATAGCTGTCGCCATGCTTGAATCCGTTACTGAACTGCTGCTACTGCTGGTGCTACTGCTGTCATCTGATTTGGAACAGGCAGCAAAAACAGGGACCATTCCTAGAATCAATACGAAAAGCTTAAACCTCATGTTTCCTCTTAAAGTCAGATTCACAATATGCACTGCTTCTTCGCATATTAACCACGAGAAGTGATGCGGTGACGCCTCCATCAATTCCTCCTAATAAAAGAAGCTGTTTGCTATAATACGTCAAATCTTCAATAAAGCTGCTGACAATACTCAAGAAACAGATCTTGCCCACTTTTTATGATTTTATTAGAATAAAGAATAAAGTCAATCAACAAACAATATTTTTGAAGTTTTTTAAATTCCATGCATATATGATAGTCTTGATCAAAAGATTTATATTTCTTTTATAAACCACGATAAAGCAAATGACTTCCTTACTTTCAGAAGCAAGCAAGAACAGACTTTTAAGGATTGCACGTGATTCTCTACATGAATTTCTGAAAAATAATA
>JGI26244J51143_1000856_pt1 | contig 11589 bp, 9 predicted proteins | sample SaaInlV_150m_DNA_6_FD_51143 | JGI IMG/M metagenome (IMG submission 51143) | reverse complement strand
TTTACCAGCTGTCACCACTTTGGTCTTTGAGCAGTTCAGTCATTTCAAACATTAACGACGGTTCATTCATTAACACTTCTCAGTTGGAATGGAGCATTACGGAGGATTCGCTGCTTTCCGGAAGTTTTATTCTGGCTTCTGGTAAACAATCTGCATTGTCTGCAGAGAAACAATCTGAATTCGGAGACTCTCCAAATTCGTTTCAACTTGTGTTCAATCATTATCGTTAAAGGGCAGACAATATGGAAAAACCAGCAAAAAGAGTAATCATGATTTCCGGAGCAAACAGAGGTATCGGCAGAGCGATTGCGGAAAAACTTTTGGGGGATGGTTACTTGTTGAGTTTGGGTGTACGTAATCCGGGACAACTTCCCCAAACACTTGCATCCGCAGCTGCATCACAACTGCTCTGTCATAGTTATGATGCACGTGACCGCGAATCTGCAAAAAGCTGGGTTGATGCAACTGCAGAAAAATTTGGCGGGATTGACGGGCTGGTTAATAATGCCGGAATTCTGCACACCAATGGTTTGGAAGACGATGCAGAAGATTTACTGGATGATATGTGGGAAGTCAATGCCAAGGCACCGTTGCGCTTAACACGGCTAGTATTCCCATATCTGCGTATATCAGGTTCCGGACGTGTTATAGATATAATCTCCATGTCCGGAAAACGGGTCAAGGGCGACTGGGTTGGCTATTCAATGAGCAAATACGCGGCAATGGCTGCTTCACAAACAGCACGACTCAAAGGTTGGGATGACGGCATCAGGGTCACAAATATATGTCCTGGTTTCGTACAAAGCGACATGACTGTTGAAAATGCTCCTTCGTTTCCGCAGGAAAATATGTCACGTCCGGAAGATGTCGCGCAAGTCGTCAGTACTTTACTCCTCCTTACAAATGAATCAGCAGTTCCTGAGATAACAATGAATTGTGTTTTTGAAACTCTTTGATCATCTAAATGGAATTGTATTTGTTTTTTTGCTACAACTCTCTAGAATTATATACAGGGAAAAAACAGCTCAGTTTAAATATATGATTAATACCGTTTTATAATTACAGACGAGCTTTTTAGCAGCAACATTAGTATTAACTGAAATTTTGAAGATTATTAAAAATAATTAATGCATATTATTTTACTGGGACCACCTGGTTCAGGGAAAGGCACCCAGGCTCAAAAAATAACAAGTGAATACGGTTATGTTCAGCTTTCCACCGGAGACATGCTCCGGGCAGCCTGCAACTCCGGATCTAAAATTGGTCTGGAGTTAAAAGCTGTGATGGACGGCGGTAATCTGGTTTCTGATGATATCGTGGTTGGAATTGTCGAGGAACGTATCTTTCAAAATGACTGTGCCGCTGGTTATATGCTTGACGGGTTTCCGCGAAACAAGGTGCAGGCAAAAAAACTTGATGCTATGCTTGCCGTCCAAAATCAACAGATTGATATAGTTCTGCGTTTACTGGTGGACGATGACATTGTGGTCCGTAGGATTGCCGGTCGTCGTTTTCATGTAAAGAGTGGAAGAAGCTACCATGTTGAATTTAATCCTCCTCAAATTGCCGGTAAAGATGATCTCACCGGTGAACCACTGACTCAGCGTGCGGATGATAATGAAGTGATTGTGCAGTCCCGACTTAACATCTACCGTGAGCAAACAGAGCCTTTAGTTAAATATTATGAAGAAAAAGGTGTTCTCGTTTCGATAGACAGTTTTGGCACTCCTGATGAGATTTTTACTAAAATCAAGACCGCTCTGGATCAATAATCTTTCCGAATTATCAAAATGTTTCTGTAATACAAGGTTGAAAGATCCTGTTATGAAACTTCCCGCTTTGCTGTTATAATCAATAATTATAGAAATTATATGCGGTTTTTTCTATGACAGCTTGGCGGCATGATTTACTCAAAACTTCACTTTCAAAATTTCCTGTGACAGCTGAAATAGGAATTAAGGCAGCAGAGTCTCTGGATTGCATAAAGATCCTGCAGGTATGCTTATCAATGCCACAGCACTGCATCATTCAGCCACACTTGTAAACTCAGCTAAATTAATCCTGTCTTAGTACTGGCCGTTAAAGAGCTGGGATGTGAGAGAATAAAATAATTGTAACATAAATGAAAACTGACCCAAAAATACATGATGTCCTCGTGATTGGCGGAGGTCATGCCGGTTGTGAAGCAGCATTGGCTGCAGCGAGGATGGGTGCGGAAACCATGCTCGTTACGCTGTCACGTGATACGATTGCACAAATGTCGTGTAATCCTGCAATTGGTGGAATCGGCAAGGGTCATCTGGTTAAGGAAATTGACGCTCTGGGCGGAGAAATGGGAAAGGTCGCCGATGCAACAGGAATCCAGTTCCGTGTGCTCAATGCTTCACGTGGTGCAGCTACTCGCGGATCACGCTGTCAATCAGATTTTATGGCGTATAAAACAGTCATGCGGCAGATTCTGGAGAGTCAGTCCGGACTCAAAATTGTTGAAGGTCTGGCAGAGGAATTATTATTTCAAGGCAATCAAGTGATCGGTCTGCGTACTGAGAACGAAGAGCATTTTGCGCAAACAGTTATTATCACCACAGGAACATTTCTCAATGGCCTGATTCACCGCGGAAAAGAACGTGTCGATGCCGGAAGAGTGGAGGAACCTGCTGCAAAAAAATTATCACTTTCACTGGCTAATCAGTCTCTCAAACTGGGACGGATGAAAACTGGTACTCCCGCGCGGCTTGATAAACGCAGTATTGACTGGAGTCAACTCGGTTTGCAGCCTGGAGACGAACAGCCTAAAAAGTTTTCATTCTGGGATTCAGAGATTTTACTGCCGCAGGTGCCCTGTCATATTGCCTACACAAATGAACGTACGCATCAGATAATCAAAAACAATCTTGGGAAGTCCGCACTTTATGGCGGCGAAATAACCGGGATTGGTCCACGCTACTGTCCTTCAATTGAAGATAAAATTGTCAAATTTGCCGACAAAAACCGGCACCAGGTTTTTATGGAACCAATGGGTTATGCTGAAGATAGTTTGATGATTTATCCCAATGGACTGTCTACCAGTTTGCCGACCGATGTTCAGCTTGAATTTTTACGCAGCATTGAGGGGCTTGAAAAAGTTGAAATCATTGAACCTGGTTATGCAATTGAATACGATATGCTTGATCCAACTCAACTGAAAGCGACACTTGAATTAAAAGCAGTTAAAAATTTATATCTTGCAGGACAAATAAACGGTACTACAGGTTATGAAGAAGCAGCTGCGCAAGGTTTGATGGCAGGAATAAACGCAGTTTTAAAAGTGCGAAAAAAGAAACCCTTTATCTTGCAGAGAAATGAAGCCTATATTGGTGTGATGATAGATGATTTGATCACACGCGGCGTAATAGAGCCATATCGGATGTTCACCTCAAGAGCAGAGTACAGGCTGCATTTACGCGAAGACAATGCCGATTCACGCTTGAGTAAAAAAGGCTGGGAACTTGGAGTACTGCCGGAAAATTGCTATCAGCAGTATCAGCAAAAACAACTGCAAATTAATAAACTGTCCGGACTGCTAAAAGCAAAAAAGATTACTCCTATTCCAGCAGTTCAGCAAGAATTGCTGCAGCTTGGTGAATCACCGCTGAAAACTGCGGCAAAGCTGGCAGATTTATTGAAACGTCCAAAACTAAATATTGAACGTATACGTGACTGTGATACCATTGGCGGTGAAATAGACTGGAACGAGTATGCTGTTGTGGTGCGTGAACAGGTTGAAATAGAGATAAAGTATGCAGGTTATTTGACAAGACAGGATCAGGAATTAAAACACATTAACCAACTCGACAGAATTGCTCTTCCGGAAGAACTTCAATTATCAAAAATTCCAGGACTTTCACGTGAGGTGCTTGAAATATTAGCTAAAACAAAACCTGACACACTTGGGCAAGCCAGCCGTATTATTGGTATGACACCTGCGGCAATTACTATTTTGCGTGTCCATTTACGTTCCAGAAAAGCAGCTTAAACCTCTGATCGATGTCAAATTTAATCAGCGCTTCCGCGTCACACCGCCACGGAGTTATCAGCATTTTGGTGGCTATGCCGTTTGTTAGCTTGACCGGCCTGTTTGGCAAATTTTTAACTCTTAGTCCATTATTGATTGTACAGGGAAGGACTATATTTGCCTTTGGAACATTGCTGATTGTATTGTTCGTTATGCGTAAAAAAATCTTTTTCCGGGATTATCGTGAATGGCTCTGGCTGATGGTTAGTGGAACTATCCTTGGAGTACACTGGATTGCGTTTTTTGAGGCAATTCAAGTTTCAACAGTAGCAATTGGATTACTCTCTTTTGCGAGTTACCCTTTATTCACTACTCTGCTGGAACCGCTTTTTTTCAAAGAAGTATTGCGGCGCAAAAATGTGATTGCGGCATTGATCGTAATTTGCGGATTAGTGATGATGGCCACTTCAACAGAGGATCCGAATGCGATTATTTCCGGCTCAGTAATAAAAGGATTGTTGTGGGGACTTGGAGCAGGATTTGGTTTTGCTGTTCTGACTCTGCTGAATCGCGGTCATGTGCGTAATCATTCACCATTGTTGCTNACCTGTTGGCAAAACGGCTTTGCCGCGTTGGTGCTCCTTCCATGGTCTTTGTCTGAATCATGGNTAATTAGTGGAAGAGACTGGGGATTACTGTTCATNCTTGGTGTGATTTGTACAGTTGGAGGGCACACCTTGCTGATCAACGGTTTGCGNCANGTTCAGGCTCAGGTTGCAAGTTTACTNNTCGCCGGTTTGGAACCGNTCTTTGCCATCGTCTTTGCGCTNTTTCTGCTGGGGGAAGTTCCTTCATTGCAAACTATGCTCGGTGGTTTATTGATTGTCGGCACCACGTTTTTAGTAACCAGCAGGGCTANCTAAATAATAAATCCATTGACAGATTTTATAAAAACACAACTAGAATAAAATGAAAACAGAAGCTGAAAAAAAGANCGAGAGAGATGCTGCTAAGCCAAACTCCGTAAAATTCATTCCTGCTGCTGATTTGTCTAAAANGCCAATTGGCGTAAGAAGAAAATCAACAAAAACNCCAGAAACGGAAGCAGAGGATTTGAAGTACAAAGGCGGAAGAGATGCTAAGTTTTCGGATTCAGGATCTTCAAATTACAAAGGCGGAAGAGATTCTAAGTTTTCGGATTCAGGTGATTCAAAGTACAAAGGCGGTAGAGATGCTAAGTTTTCGGATTCAGGTGATTCTAAGTACAAAGGCGGAAGAGATTCTAAGTATACGGATTCAGGTGATTCAAAGTACAAAGCTGGAAGNGATNCTAAATTCTCTGAGGAAAANACATCAACAGAAAAAAAGTTTACTCAACTTCCCTGGAAAAAACAGAGCAATGTNTGGAACAAAACTGAAGATGAATATACTTTTGGCCCGCCTCCTAAAACCAATAAATTTTTAAAACAGCGGAGNTCTGCATCCCAAAAAGCTATGAGCAGTGAATCTTTTGGTGAACAGGGAAAACTGATGCTTGACGCACTACGGATCCCGGAAAACAGTCGAAATTTATACGATGTCACCCATGGCTTCCATCCTTACCCAGGACGTTTTCATCCGGATTTACCGAAAATATTACTTAAGCAATTTCCAGCAGGAAGTAAAGTTTTTGATCCTTTTATGGGCGGTGGTACTGTTTTACTGGAAGGTTTATTATGGCAGCATCAAGTACTGGGGAATGATCTCAGTCCAGTCGCTAATATGGTGGCAAAGGAGCGTTGCCGCTGGATTTCAGAAAAAAATGCCGGTCGTGTCTGGCAGGCATTTGAGGAGGTCAGTGAACGTGTCAAAACCAGAAGTTTTGAAAAACGGAGTGTAGAGCGTCGTCATATAAACTGGCTAAATAAATTTCACCCACCGTATCTGTTTGTTGAACTATTACACTGGATTGATGGTATTGAAAATTTACGCAGCGTAAATGAACGTGATACTTTACGTGCAGTATTTTCAAGTTTGATTGTTAAATTTTCCAACAAAATATCAGAAACTTCTGATTTCACTAAACCGCCAACTTTTCCAAAAGGTGCAGTTGGGAAATGGATGGAGCGTAAAACTCAGGAATTGCTCAAAAATCAACTTGAACTGGCCAAAAAAATTCCTAAAACTTCTCCTGCAACAATCTGGAACGAGAATATTTCAACACTGGAAGGTCCTGAAGAAAATTCGATCGACTGCACAATCACAAGTCCACCTTTTCCTGGCACATATGATTATCTTGATCTGCATGAACTCCGGATGAAGTGGCTTGATTTTCCCACAGATCAAATGTCATCCGGAGAAATAACGAACCGTAATTATACACCAAGACAGTGGAAACAGGTTTTTCGTGAATTTATGCTCAAATTAAGACGCTGGACTGCAGAAGAAGGTGTTTGTTATCTGCACTTAGGTGATTGGTTGGAGAGTGGTGAACGTGTCAGTGGCTTGGAATTTACACAAAAATACTCTGACAGTGTAGGCTGGCAAGTAGTGGGAAGTGCCTCAGTTCAGCGTGAAATATTTGATGCAAATTTGCGTCAAGCTTTTGGAGAATCCGGAAAGTGGGAACACCTTATTATGTTACGTCAGTGAGGAAAATATCAGTCTTCTTTTTTGCTCACTCCTTTGTCCGGATCAATGAGGAGTGTGCGGTTCCTGCCTAAATTGAGAATTTTCAATACTAAATGACCTTCAGTCACATCATCAAAACCTTCACCATCCATGAAGGCACGTATGGTGATAAGCCCTTTAAATTCCGTATCGGTTAAACTCGGCGGATCAAGACCAATTAAGACACGCGCAAATCCCCGCTCATTCAACAAGAAACGTTTAGGCAGGCGAATGTTTTTGTAATCACTTTCAAAGATCACTTGTCCGCTGCGTGTTAAGGATTTTCCGCTGATGCTGTTCTGCAGTTGAACACTGAAATCCAATTGTTTCGATTTACCGTTCCGAAAATCCAACTCATATTCTGCTGTTTTAAGAGAGAGATAATTTGGGATTTGAGCCACATTTTGAGTTAAATCTGTATTACGATCAAAATCTGTCAACCACTGACCAGGATTCAAGATTGTGCTGGAAGACAGATTACTGACCTCTACCTGACCTTCAGTCAACGAAACAGTAGTTTTATTATTATTTTCGGAGATGCGTACGGAAGTACCTTTGATACCGATAATAGCAGTAGGTGTACGGATTTTTGTACGTTGAAGCCCTTTCACAAAACGTCCTCGTAGCGAACCACTTTTAAGTGTCAGCTGAAATTTGAAAGTACGCTTGTTCGTTGTTTGTTCTTCAGATAAGTTCAAAACGAGTGTTGAGTTTTGAAACAAACGAACTCTTGATCCGTCTCTATATTCTACTGTTGTTTTGGATTTAGCAGAAGTAAGGATTTTATTTCCGGCGAACAACAGCATTCCATGACTGCCGTACCGGCCTTTTGGTGATTTATCGTTGAAAACCTTTACTGCACCATCCACGTCGAGCAGAGTGGCAATGGCTGGATTCTCACTTAGAGCAGAAACTTGAGCTGCGGATATGCTCAAGAGAAGAATTATAAACAGGTATTTGAAGGGAAAGAATATCCGCATATAATTTCTTTCATCTGCCAGTTTAAAATCTACAGTAGAAGTAGAATGGTTTTAAGTCAGTTAGTCCTAATAAATTAACCTGCTTCAAGAACTTCCGCAATTTGCAGAGAGTTAAGGGCTGCGCCTTTATAAAGCTGATCTGCAACCACCCAGAATGTAAGTCCTTTAGGATGAGATAAGTCTTCCCGGATCCGGCCTACATATGTCTCAGTAGTTTCATCCGCATCCCACGGCATTGGATAACCTCCGGCAACCGGTTCATCCTTTACAATTATACCAGGTGAATTTTCGAGAATTTCACGTGCCTCCTGTGCAGTTAACTTATCTTCAGTCTCAATCCATACTGCTTCTGAATGTGCACGTAAAACAGGAACTCTCACACAGGTTGCAGAAATTTTCATTTCAGGTGCATCCATGATTTTTTGCGTTTCAAGAACCATTTTCATTTCCTCCCTTGTATAACCGTTTTCTAGAAATACATCAACATGAGGAAAGAGATTGAATGCGATCTGCGCGGGAAAGGCGGAAACTTCCAGAGGTTCATTGTTAGCAAAGGCACGTGTCTGGTTGAGCAATTCACTCATACCTTTTGCTCCTGCTCCGGAAGTTGACTGGTAAGTGGAAACAATTACCCTGTTGATTGTGGCAGCTTTGTGCAGTGGATTAAGCGCAACTACCATCTGAATGGTTGAACAGTTTGGATTTGCTATTATACCATTGTGCTTGAATGCCATGTGAGGATTGATTTCAGGAACAACCAAAGGAACTTCAGGATCCATTCTGAAAGCGCTGCTGTTATCAATCACCACTGTACCTGCATCTACTGCATGATGTATAAATTCCTTGCTGCGACCTTTTCCTGCAGAAAAAAAAGCTAAATCAACTCCTTTAAATGAATTTGGTGTCAGTTCTTCTACCGTGATTTTCTCACCGCAGAACTCAAGAGTTTTTCCAACTGAACGTTCAGAAGCAAGCAGTTTCAAATTACTAATCGGAAAATTACGGGCTTCCATCAATTTCAGGAATTCCCCACCCACAGCACCGGTTGCACCGGCTATCGCAACATTTTTCAATTTTTTCTTTAGTTAAATGGATTATAATGTTTGTTGAGCAGGACTTTTTCAGTGTGTCCTCACTTTAGCCTGTCCTCTTCAACAACGTAGCAGATGCTCAGTTATAATGCTGACTGATTCGTGCTCTCTGCAGACTTAAAATGTTTTCGGCAAACAGAAACGTAGCTGTCGTTTCCACCGATTTGAATTTGCTCGCCTGACTTTAGCGGTGAGCCATTTTCATCAAGACGCAAAACCATATTTGCTTTTTTACCACAATGACAGACCGTCTTTATTTCTAATAATTCGTCTGCCCATGCTAATAAATGTAAACTTCCTTCAAATAGTTCACCTTTAAAATCAGTACGCAAACCATAGGCCAATACTGGGATTCCCAACTTGTCCACTACCTCACCCAATGCAAATACCTGACTTTTTGTCAAAAATTGTGCTTCATCCAACAGGAGACAGCTCAAGGGTGTTTTTTTATGCCTTTCTTCAGTTAACTCAAACAAATCATCTTCTGACTTAAAACAGACAGCATCCGCTTCCAGTCCAATCCGTGAACGGACAACTGTAGCATTATGACGATCATCAATTGTTGGCTTGAGAACCAGCGTGTTCATTCCACGCTCACGGTAATTATAGGCTGACTGGAGGAGAGTCGTTGTTTTTCCCGCATTCATTGCAGAATAATAAAAGTACAACTTTGCCATCTTTTCAGTTAATAATTGCTGCTCTTTATAAAATTTTTCCTAGCAGTTCAGCAGAGAAATGGCAGAAATAGTTTCAGAATTTTGTGAAATTTCTACGAAGAAGAGCTAAAACCTTATAAATATAGCAGTTCAGCAGAAAATAATAAAGGCAGGAATTACTCGAAATATTTATACAAGTGCCAAGGCACGCTTGTTGCTCTTATTAAATATAGACCCCGGAGAGTGGCTCCGCCACTTGAATCCGTAAACGAATTCATGAATTAAAATCCTGAGCCTAGCATGACCTGGGATATGTTCCATATTCGCTCCGGGGCGTGACCTCAAAAGATACAGACTTCCCTGACAGATTTCAAGCAGGAATTTTAAAATAGTAGTAATATTTTAAAATAATTTCCTTGCCCTCTCAATCACTATTTCTGCTCCGGATTCCACTCCGCTGATTTTTTTATTTTTATTGCTGTTTTGATCTTATTTGCTAAAAAGTCAACCAGCAACAAAAAATATATTTCCTGATGTTCTTCTGCAAATAAATAGAAATTATCCTGAAAACAATTACACTTGCATAATTGTTAGCACTCTAGTATAGTGAGTGCTAAAGTTGTTTTAATTGCAAACACAAAGGTTTTATGGATACTCAAAAATTTACTGAAAAATCTCTCTCCGCCTTGGAAAATGCGCATAGCGATGTGGTACGCCGTAAAAACTCAGAGTTATCCACTCTTCATCTTTTGCATGCCCTTGCCTTTCAGGAAAAAGGTCTTGTACCAAGAATATTCGAAAAATTGGAACTTGATTCGTCAATCTTCACTAAGTCAATAGAAAAAGCTTTGCAAGCTTTACCGACGCTAAGCGGCAGTTCAGTGGGCAGAGTAAGCACCAGCGGAGAAATGAATCAGGCGCTGGTTGGAGCAGAAGACGAAGCCAAAAAAATGGAGGATGAATACATCAGTGTTGAGCATCTTTTACTGGCTTTAAGTGCGGAAGGAAAAAAGGGGCCAGCCGGCAANATTTTNCATGAGATGGGAGTAAGCCGTGANCGTTTAATGGANACNATAAAAGCTGTCCGCGGAGGGCAACGGGTAACTAGTCAAAATCCGGAAGAAACGTATGAAGCACTGGAAAAATATGGCACAGATCTGAGTCAATTGGCACGTGACGGAAAACTGGATCCGGTGATCGGTCGGGATGACGAAATCCGTAGAGTAATTCAAGTCCTTTCACGGCGAACCAAAAATAATCCGGTTTTGATCGGTGAACCAGGTGTCGGAAAAACGGCGATTGCGGAAGGTTTAGCCCAGCGTATTGCGCGTAATGATGTGCCGGACAGTCTCAAAGATAAAAAGCTGGTTTCACTTGATATGGGTGCCTTGATTGCCGGTGCAAAATATCGTGGTGAATTTGAAGAACGTTTAAAAGCAGTACTCAAAGAAGTTGTTGATGCAGATGGTCACATAGTCTTGTTTATTGATGAATTACACACAGTAGTAGGAGCAGGCAAAACTGAAGGCTCTATGGATGCCGGAAATTTGCTGAAGCCTATGCTTGCACGCGGTGAACTCCACTGTATTGGTGCAACGACACTGGATGAATACCGCAAATACATTGAGAAAGATCCTGCCTTAGAAAGACGTTTTCAACAGGTTATGGTTGATCAGCCGAATGTTGAAGACACAATTTCAATTTTACGAGGATTAAAGGAGCGCTATGAAATTCATCATGGTGTACGTATCAAAGACGGTGCATTGATTGCCGCAGCCACCCTTTCCCAACGTTATATATCCGACCGCTTTCTTCCAGATAAAGCCATTGATTTGATGGACGAAGCAGCCTCAAAATTACGGGTTGAAATTAATTCAATGCCTGCAGAAATGGATGAGATGTCACGGAGAATTCTGCAACTTCAAATTGAAAAAGAAGCGTTGAAAAAGGAAAAAGATTCTGCATCCAAAAATAGACTTAAAAAACTTTCTAAAGAATTAGCAGAACTGCAGCACAATTTTGATATTTTGACTTTGCAGTGGGAACAGGAAAAGTCAGCTATTCAGAGTTTGAGTGAATTAAAACAGAAAATTGAAGAAGTGCGTCTGCAGATTGAACGGGCACGTCAGGATTATAATCTGGAAGAAGCTGCACGTCTGGAATATGGAGTACTTCCGGAACTGGAAAAAGAACAGGAAAGCGCACTAGATGTAGATGAA
>JGI26244J51143_1000846_pt1 | contig 11647 bp, 10 predicted proteins | sample SaaInlV_150m_DNA_6_FD_51143 | JGI IMG/M metagenome (IMG submission 51143) | reverse complement strand
AGGTATTGTAGAAATTGATACTCCTCATGGAAGAAGAGCTTATACACTTGTAATATTCATGGAACGTGAAGATTATCTAACAATCGAAGGAGATGCATCCAGCTGGTCTGAACGTATGAGCCTGCATATGCGTAAAATTTCTGAGCTTAGTTACGCTTTTATTTCCAACCGCTACAATAGTTACAATGAGTGCGGGCATTCACAACTCATTCGTTATACAAAACTGGCTCTCGCACCGCGTCCTCTACAAGCCTCTCTCTAGTTTTATTCGGCTGAAAAATAGTATGTCAGCTAATACCAGTATTTATCAGTCACTAATAAGCACCGAATTATGAACCTGGAAAAACGTCTACAATGGTTTTTTGAGCGAAAGTTGATCATGCTCTTTCTCTGTGAAGAACGTTTTTTAAACCCTTTGATTGCTGATGAACTGCAGCGCTTAACAACTTCGGGTCTGCTTGAAGATGAGCAAATTCTGCTGGTGTTGGATGAAGTTCTGCCTGAATTTATAACTACAGTTGCCGACAGGTATGTATTTCCCTGTGCCTATCTCAAGAGCGCTTAAACAGGAAAATGATTTTACCAGCGAACTAGCAATGCGCTTTCACTATGACTTTATCCAGGTTGATCAACATCAAAAATGGAGTTTGCGTGAAAAATTTATCAGCGGAAAGGTATTAGCACTTTTTGAATCGAATCTGTTTTTTGAAAAAGAGACTGAACTTTATTTTGTTGAGTATTGGAGTGATAACCGCTGGGACAAATGCTACCTTGAATGTGAAGTGACACCGATGCGGGCCTTGGCCTTAGAGCAAGTTCAAGAGGAATTTAAACTGCAGCTTAATAATCAGCAAACTGATTCACTCGATCTCCAAAGCTTCCGTATCGATAAAAAGGAGAGATGTTTTGTGCATTCCCAAAACTATGGCGAAGTCATGCTTGCTGATGCTCCAAGATTTTGGCTGTTGAATCATTTGGATGATTCCGGTTCATATTTTGTGTTTGGCGAGAAGCATTTTCCACTGACTTTTTCCGGATGAAGTGACTCATACAAAAAACAACACTGGTTTATAAATTTTACGACAATCCTCAATAAACTCTTCAGTAACTTACAATTCAGCTAAATTCTTTGATAATACAGTAAATTTAGGCTATGATAGTTCTTATTTTTTACGGTAAGTGGAGCTGACGTTTTTTTAAAATGAGCAGACTCAAGCAGTTTAGGGGCGTAGTTCAAACACATAACCGTAAGTTATGGAGTATCTTTCTCCTTTATGAGAAATATTACGGGAACGTGAATATTCAACTTGCTGCATTATTTCCTGGCGATTTTTTTCACTTCGCTTTTCCGGACTTTCAATTGATTCCAGACGCAATCTCTTTTTTGCCTCTAAAATAGCACGGCGGGTTGCGGCTAGTTCTTTAGCGTATTCCAGAGAAGAGTCTGTACGCTCTTTGATAAAACATTCGTAACGGGCTTGTACAGATACGTTGCAGGCAATGTTTTTCGCAGTTAATTTTTGAGCTGAGGCTGAGGTGGTTCCCAAAATAGCAGACCAGCAAATCATCATAACAGGCACTAAAAAGCTGAAACGAGGTCGTTTCAACAAACTTGCTTTTGCGCTTTTGCTAATGTTCTGTCTCTGCATATTTCAATTAAATTTAGGATTTGCTCAAACTGAAACTACCAATACTGAAGAAGAAAAGAATAATCAAGATCCTGCTGAAAACAACAGCTTAACTAATGAGACTAAGGATCAAAAAAACGAAAGAGTGCTTGTGATTACGGCAGACAACGAATCAATCATAGACCCTCAAGAAGAAAAAATCAGGCGAAAAGCAATGGCAATGATCCTGAATATTTCTAAGGCTAACAATCCTTTGACAAAAACACAGGCTGCTTCAAGCTTTAACTTGAATGAACAAAAGCAGAAAGACCGGAAAAAAGGCAAACGTGAACTTGCAGCTTATAATCAAAGAAACGACAAGAAGATCAATGATTTTTTTCAACGTTTCCAAAAGAGACGTTATCAATCCGTCAACTACAGCGGCAAACATTACGATTACACAAGTTACATCCAAAACTTTCAGGCAAACAGCAGTCGATAACAAATAATCCTGCAGAATGTATTTTTTGTCTACTAGATCCTTAACTGATTAGATGCAATATTTATGGCACGTGTAGCAATGGCGATGAGCGGCGGCGTTGATTCGTCAGTTGCCGCTGCTCTGTTGAAGGAGCAGGGTCACGAAGTTATAGGGCTTCATATGAAACTTTATCACGGACCTGAGAATGAATCGCGACAAAAAAGCTGCTGTTCACTTGATGAAGCAATCGACGCGCGTTCCGCTTGTCATCGGCTTGACATACCTTTTTATGTGCTTGATTATCAAAAAGAATTTAGAGAAACAGTGATTGATTACTTCATCAATGAATACTCAAACGGTCAGACACCTAATCCGTGTGTGATGTGCAATAAAAAAATTAAAAGTGATTTATTGTTAAAAAAAGTAGATGAACTGGATTGTGAATTCCTGGCAACAGGACACTATGCCCGGGTTTATAATAATCCGGAAAACGGACGTCCACAATTAGCACGTCCTCAGGATTTACGTAAAGACCAGACTTATTTTCTACATGGTATTCCGGCAGATGAACTACCGCGTTTGATGTTTCCTTTGGCAGAAATAATTAAACCTGAAGTCAGGAAGATTGCCGGCAAACTTAATTTGTCCGCCGCAAAAAAACCTGATAGTCAGGAAATATGTTTTGTACCAAAAGATTATAGAACTTTTTTGAAGCAGGAAATGAAGACTGCACCTGTACCGGGTGAGTTTATCAGTCTATCCGGAGATGTCCTGGGAGAGCACGCAGGTCTGCCTTTTTATACAATTGGTCAACGCCGCGGACTTGGACTCAGCGACACGACACCATATTATGTTGTAAAAATAGATAAAGCCCAAAACAGAATTGTGCTGGGCAAAGAAGATGATTTATATTCACCAGCTATTCAGGTTTCCGGCGTGAACTGGGTGTCAATACAAGCACCCGAAAAACCGATCCGTGTATCCGCAAAACTGCGTTATGCACATCAGGGCTCGTTTGCCACTGTTTTTCCCGAGCCCGGAAATCAAGTCCGGGTGGAATTTGACTCTCCGGAACGTTCAGTAACACCCGGACAAGCTGCTGTATTTTATCAGGATGATATCCTCCTCGGAGGCGGCCGTATCGAGAATTCACCTTGAACATTTTTAAAATCGACCTCAGACAATGAATATCCTTTTGACTGGCTTTATGGGTGCAGGAAAGACCACAATCGGGCGTAAGTTAGCCAAATTGTTGGAATATTCTTTTATTGATACCGATAATGAGATTGAAGAAGATCAGGGCTGCAGCGTCACAGAAATCTTTAAATATGGTGGCGAAGAGTGTTTTCGTGAAATGGAAACCCGTCAGTTGGAAAAATTAAAAAGTGTGGATAATTCTGTGATTGCAACCGGCGGAGGGATTATTTTACGCAAGGAAAATCGGGATATGCTTCAGGAAATAGGCAAAAGAGTTTATTTGAAGGTACCTCAGGCAGAATTGCTGCAGCGCCTTAAAAACGACCGTAACCGTCCATTATTGAAGGAAAAAGATCCAGAAACTGTCTTAAATGAGATGTTTGCAGAACGAGGTTTGCTTTATGAGCAAGCAGAGTGTATTATAGAAACAGGTCAACAATCTCCGCAACAAATTGCTTCAGAAATAATACGCCAACTATGCAATGAAGACGCAGACCACAACTTTTGAATCAGCACTACAAAAACTTGAAGAAACGGTTGATAAGCTGGAAGAAGGAGCTATCCCTCTTGATGAAGCATTAACCACTTTTGAATCAGGTGTTCGCTGGAGTAGGGAATGCAACAAATTCCTCGAAAACGCAGAGCAACGTATAGAAAAAATATTAAAGAATGAAAATGGTGAGTACGAACAAAAAGAATTTGTACTCGACTGAAGAACACGGTTTGCGGAAAATGTCCGTAAATCAAAACTAATATTTCAGAGATGTTCTGTCTCCCCTTGATGGAAAGAAAGAATGGGGGATGCTGATTTCTGATTACTGAATTCTAGAAAATAAAACTGCAAGTCTACGCAAGCTCAAGCGAATGCTGGGTTGTACTGTTCAATGTATAAGTAATTGCGTCACTACGGTTCCTCTTTTCGATTTCTGATCTGTAAATCAAATATTTGTCAGAACATCCTGATTTTAAACTCATAAAAATCAGGTAAAAAATGACAGAAGTAGATAATAAAATCCTCATCAATGTAGAGGATGACGAAACCAGAATTGCGTTATTACACGGCAATAAGCTGGATAACCTTTACATTGAACAAACTCACCGCTCCCAAAAAGTTGGTAATATTTATTGCGGTAAAGTAATAAAAGTACAACCTTCCTTTCAGGCGGCCTTCATTGATTACGGTGAAGAACGTCACGGTTTCCTTTCCCTTTCCGATATAAACTTCCAAGTCTATAAACCAAACCGTGAAGGACGCGGACGGCCTTCCATCACACAGGTTCTTAAACCCGGACAAAAAATTCTGGTTCAGGTAATCAAAGATGAAATTGGCCACAAAGGCGCGTCAATAACCACAAACATTTCTTTGGCGGGACGTTTTCTTGTTTTTATGCCGGACAGTGACCGTGGCGGTGTTTCCAAAAAAATTGAAGATGAAGACCAAAGGGCGCGTTTGCGTCACTTACTGAAAGGTCTCGGAAGTGAAAATTCATCAGCTATTATCCGTACGGTTGGAGTTGATCGTTCGCTCACTGAATTGAAACGTGACTACACGATTTTACGCCGTACCTGGAATGAAATCAAAGACGAGTACGAAGAGCAATCAACTCCTGGCATACTCTATCAGGAAGAAGACGCGATGCTGCGGATGATCCGTGATTATTACAATGACAGTATTTCGGAAGTTGTGATTGATGAACCGGTTGCATTTCAACATGCCTTGGAGTTTTTTAAAACTCATATGCCGGCAGAACAAAATAAGCTGCAGCTTTATCTTGGNGAAAAATCTCTTTTTTCAACTTATGATATTGAAGGCCAAATTGAAGTACTGCATCACCCGCAGGTTCCTTTGCCTTCAGGCGGTTCATTAGTCATCATGCCTACAGAAGCACTTGTGGCAATTGACGTCAATTCCGGAAGATCCACTCAAGAAAGAAACGTTGAGGCAACCGCATTACGTACAAACCTTGAGGCTGCAGATGAGGTTGCAAGACAGTTACGTTTAAGAAACCTCGGTGGTTTGATTGTGGTGGATTTTATCGATATGGAAAACTCTAAAAACCGCCTTGCTGTAGAACAATTAATTGAAGAAGAAATGTCTTCAGACAAGGCCAAGACTTCGTTTGGCATAATTTCCAAATTCGGATTATTGGAATTNAGTCGTCAGAGAATTGCCAGCAGCTTGTCACTTAATTCTATTGAAATCACTTTAGCAAACAGGATTTTACGGAAAATTCATGATTCCGCAATTGAACAAAAAGTGATGCAGATTTACCTCAGACTGCCTTTAAAATTGGCGACCCATCTGCTCAATATTAAGCGCCANCGTTTAACTCAAATGGAAATGGATTACGGAATCCGCATTTCAATAACTCCTGACACTTTACTTGGAGTTGAAGAAATTCCGGAAATGGAAGTTACTTTAAAAGGACAGAGCGGAGGAGAAACCAGAACATCCGTGCCAATTTCCGCCTCTGATATGCGTGACGATAAACCAGGCAGGAAAAAAGGTCGTGCTAAAAAAGAGCAGGACAAAAAAGAGTTTGATAAAAAGGACGATTCCGTAACTGTTAAAAGTTCTCCGGAAAAGAAAACANCGGNNGAACAGCCCAAATCAACAGAAACTCCTGCAAAGACTTTGTCGAAAAATGAAGAGCTAAAGTCCGCTAAAGAGTCCAGCGTGAAAACTGAACTTCCGGATACAACTGCTGAAGCGAAAAAGGGAGCTGAAGAGTCATCAATAAAGGATCCGCAAAAAACTGCTGAATCCGATAAAAAACCAGCAGGAATCAGCAAACCTTCAACAGCAAATGCAGAAAAAACAGAAGAAACGGTAGTACTTTTTAAGAGTAGCCATGAACCTGTAAAAGCAGAGGTTGCTCCGAAAAAGATCATCTCAACTCAGGAAAAAATTGCTGAGAACAAGGACGAACCTACTGTTGCAACTTATACAAGTGTTCACCTCGAAGATCAGCAGAATTTAACAGAGAAAACTAAAATTGTTGCTGCTAATAAAACAGTAAAAGAAGATACTGCAGAAACACCAATGTTCAGTAGTGTTCATTTAGGCGATGCAGAAAAAAAGGCCAAACAGCTTGCTGCAAAGCAGGACTCTAAAGCTCCGGCAGCAGCAGATAAAACGGCGCCAGTTACGGATAAAAAGTCTGTAAAATCTGCTCCGCGTAAATCAACTGCAAAAAAACCTATCGCTAAAAAGACGGATTCCGCAAAAGTCTCCACAAAAGCACAACCCAAAAAAGCGAAAGTAGATTCTGCTGAAAAGTCCGCAGCAAAACCTAAATCTGCTCAAAGCAAAGTCTCTGCTACAAAAAAGGATTCTGCAAAATCAGCAACTCCAAAACGTGCAGAACAGGATAAGAATTCTCCTGCGAAATCGCTTAAAACCACAAAACCTAAGCCAAAGGCAAAAATTCCTCAGCAGCAGCAAGATAAGCCCGTAACACCGGCTGCTGCTCCCAAAGCAGAAGAGTCTGCTGCTTAAGGCCACTGATAAAGTTTCCAGGGCATAATGTCTTACCAAAACCTTCCGTCCATCACAGAGTGTGATGCGTTTCTCAAGGAACAAAAGCTCCCTCACGGCAAAGCAGTCAGGGAGCAGGTAAACATCGTGCTGGATCAGCTACGATCAGAAATTTCCAAAAATCCACACAAAGCTGTTTCAACTGCCAATGCAGAAATATTGGAGCGTGTTGCAGCACAAGTCCGCAATCAATCTCAGACCACCCAAAGAGTAATCAATGCAACCGGCGTTGTAGTACATACTAACTTGGGCCGAGCTCCTTTGTCCGAAGTTTTGTTACGCAAAGTATTACCCGGCATGAGTTCCTACTCTACCTTGGAATTTGATCTCAGCACGGGAAAACGCGGTTCACGCGATGCAAAAATCCGCAAACTGCTGCGTACCCTTTCTGGTGCAGAAGATGCGATGGTGGTTAACAATAATGCCGCTGCTGTGTTTTTAATGCTAAAGGCATTGAACGGAAATGAGACTGAAAACAAAAAACCTGAGGTTATTGTCTCCAGAGGAGAGTTAGTAGAGATTGGTGGATCTTTCCGGATTCCCGACATAATGCGTGAAGCAGGAGTCAAACTGGTAGAAGTTGGTACGACTAACCGCTGCCGAATTGCGGATTATGAACAGGCCCTCACAGAAAACACCGCTGCTCTGTTAAAAGTACATCCTTCAAATTACGAAATCCAAGGCTTTACGGAAGAGGTTTCCGTTGAAAAAATGGCACAGCTCGCACACTCAAAAGGTCTGCTTTGCTTTCATGATTGGGGAAGCGGCAGTTTTTACAAGTTCCGCCAACGTGGTTTGAGTGAGTATTCAACTGCGGAACAGGAACTCTCAGCCGGTCCTGATTTGCTGGCCTTCAGCGGTGACAAATTGCTCGGTGGAATACAGGCTGGTGTGTTACTTGGAAAAGCTGAAAATATTCAAAAACTGCGTCAGCATGCTCTCTATCGAGCATTACGCTTAGACAAAGTGACACTTGCTTTGTTTGAAGCAACTTTGGAAGCATATCTTGATTTAAAAACTCTAGCGGAAAATGTGCCTACTGTCGGACTGCTTGAACTGACACGCGAAGAAATTCGAGAACAAGTAAATGACTTTCTTAAACTACTCAACTTAGCTGACAAGACAGCCTGGACTTGCGAACTCCGCGAAACTGAATCACGTACCGGAGGTGGAGCTTTACCGGAACTTCCAATTGAGTCGGCTGCACTTGTGTTGTCACATCCGGAAAAGTCAGCAAACGAGTTACAGAATTGGTTTAGATCACAAGCTGTCCCCATTATCGTCAGGATCCACGAAGATCAAATTTGGCTCGATTTCCGCACAATTCTTCCACAGGATAAAGAAGTACTGCTGAGTGTCCTCTCGCTACTGTTTTCTAGCTGAACAATAATTGTTTATCAGCACCCCCAACCTTTTTTAAGTTAAGCAAATTCCTGTCTGTTTAAGCTACTCCTGTACAAAGCACTAAAAGGTCTTTTTCTTGCTTGGTCAAAGAAGCAGTAAAAGCTTCATCAAGAAATTATCAAACTTAAGCTCTAGTCCTATTTTCAACATTCAATTAAATTTTTCCTGCAGTATGAATTTGCCATTGTTTATCAGGAAAGTGTTCCTGCTCTGTTTCAGTTTTCTATTTTTTAGTTCTGCAAGTTGGTCTCAGTCCAACAATTATCAAGGAAACGGCAGCAATTTAGAACTGACACAACTCAGTGGATTCAGTGATGATGAACGGATAAAATTATTATTACTGAACCTCCTTCCTTCAGGCATGACTGAAACTGCGGCAGTTGAAATTGGGAAAGCACTCCAACTGAATATCTACAACACTAACCATTTTACAGTGGTTGGTCCAGCAGAATGGAACGTGGAAATCAGAGATCAGGATCCCACACTTGCGGACTGCCATGACATTGCTTGCGGAGCAATGATCGGTAAATTATTTCATGCAGACAAAGTGTTGGTCGGCACCCTTCATTCAGAAATAATGCTTAATGAAAACGCTGAAGAGGAATCGAGTTTTGTGCTTTCCATCAGAATGGTCGATACACGTACTAACATCACAGATTTTAGCGATGAAGTTCAATTCACTGATCTGCAAATGCATGATGAATTATTCCGTTTGGCGGCAAGGGTTTCAGATAACACCTTGTTAGTTGCGAATGTACTGAACACAAAACCTTCAGGAATCACCCTTAATTTAGGTCGGGCACAGGGGATAAAAACCGGACAACAGCTTGTTATTTCACGGAGGACATCTGTTAAATCAGTATCTGCAGATAAGGTTCAGCAAACAATTTACCAAAATATTGCCTTAGCAGAAGTTGTTCAAGTGAGTGATTTGTCTGCAGAGGCAGTTATTGTGCAGAAAATTTCTTCAGTTGCACGAGGGGATCAGGTTCAAACGTACATTGATAAAGAAAAATTAATCCGCCTGATCAGTCAAACCCGCAAGGAACTTGATACTCAAAAAAGATTGAAGCCCAAAAAACGTGTCATCCGCTTAGAACCGAAAGTAGGAAAGGTGAGTACAGATTATTCACAATGGTCCTACCGCTATCAACAAACGAAAGCACAGCACGACCGTTGGCTTTTTTCTACTGCAGGTGCAGGCGGAGCAACTATCCTGTTTCTCAGTGGAGTTATCCAGATGAGTGGGGTTTTGAGCGTTTTACCATGGATAGCTGGTGCCGGAACAGTTTACAGCGGAATCCGTTATTTCCATTATCGTGATTTGATGAGTGAACTTTCCACTGAAGGCCGCTCCCAGGGTTTTATTTCCAGTTCACTCACACCTCAACCTTCAGGATGGCAGTTGAATCCTGTGCCTAAAGGATTCCAGCTAAACTGGATAAAACGTTTCTGAAACAGTCCGAATTGCTTCAAATTTCTTCCTTCTCAATGCTCTTACTTCCTGCTGCAAATATCTCCTCTGCAGGATAAGTTTTTCTTAACTCAAATAGCTACACCACACTTGGTGTTGAATTATCAACTTGAGTTTAAGCCTGAAAACTTGGAAAATGTGTCACGTCTTTCTTGCGTTAACTTAAATTTCACAACTGAAATATTATCACAATATATTTCTGCATAATTGCATCAACCCCTCTAAACTACAGTAATATGACGAAGGGTCATCCAATCATCATTTGTTTGAAAAAGCAGCTTGAGGAAATTTTCTCTGAAATAAAAGGTTAAAATGTCTGCGGCTGAAACACAAGAGCAGCTTTTTTTTGCGCTTCAAACTTTCACGGAAGTTAACCGTATCATTACTTCATCTCATAATTCTGATGAGACACTGGCGAGGACCGCCACAATGATAGCAAAGCGGATTAAAGTTGATGCATGTTCAATCTATATTTTTGATGCAGACCAGTCAATTTTGATCCTCAAAGCAACTCACGGACTTGATCCATCGACTATTGAGAAAGTACGGATGCTGCCTTCAGAGGGTTTGGTGGGCTTAGTACTTGAGCGCTCTGCTCCTGTTCAGGAGTCAAAGATGCAGGAGCATCCACGTTTCAAAGCATTTCCACAAACTAAAGAAGATTCCTTTTCATCTTTCCTGGGAGTTCCGCTGATCGAGCACCGCAAATCTTTCGGAGTACTGGTAGTCCACACAATTGAACCACGTACATTCTCTCCGGAAGAAGTGCAATTACTGAGTTCGATTGCCACTCAAATCTCCAGCCTTGTTTCAAAAGCTCTGTTGCTCAAACAACTTGATACAGCAACTCAGGAACCTGTCACTCAGCCTAAAAGCGAGGGTAGCTCACTTCACATGACAGGTCAACCTGTAGCATACGGTGTAGCGCTTGGAAAAGCAGTTCTCCTCAAACAATCTGATATTGAAGTTCCTGAAAAGACAAGTTCCCGGACAGTTGACCTGGAAATGTCGGACTTTCAGGCTGCAATGGATCATACAATTTCCGATACTTTGAAATTGATCGAAAAAGTCACGGATCGTGTTGGAACAGAGGAAGCATCTATTTTTCATGCTCACTTAATGTTTTTGGAAGATCAGCATTTTCAGGATAAAATCAAACTGCAAATAGAATCCGGAAATACTGCAGCATGGTCAATCTACCATACAGTTCACGAATATCTTGGAGCCTTTGAAGAAATTAAGGATCCTTATCTGAGTGAAAAAGGTGCTGATTTAAAAGATGTAGGTTACCGGCTTTTACATTATTTAGGACACGAGGTCCTCTCTGTAACCAAAAAGACAGGCATACTTATTGTCAGGCAACTCCTTCCCGGAGACATCGCTAGACTGGATACAACACGCATAAAAGGTATTATTCTGTCTAGCGGAGGTATTGTTTCGCACGCCGCTATTCTAGCTCGTTCCCTGAGGATTCCTGTTGTTTGTCTTGAGGATCATGAATTAGATCAAATAAAGGACGGTTCACCAATCGCCATAAATGGTGATACCGGCTTTGCGGCAACATATCCGAATAAAGAGGTTCTGGCGGAATTTAAGCAATTGTTGCTCAAGCAACATACTTATTATGAACACCTTGAAGAATTCCGTGATATTCCATGCAAAACCAGTGATGGCGTTCGCATAAATTTATTGGCTAACGTTGCTCTTGGCGGTGATGCAATTCAGTTGATCAGCTATGGTGCAGAAGGAGTTGGACTGTTCCGTACAGAAATTTATTTCCTCTCACTCGACCGTTATCCTGACATTGATGAGCAGTCAAAAGTATATCGTGATTTACTGGAAAGTATTCCAGAAGATAAACCAGTGGTTTTCCGGACGCTCGACGTTGGTGCAGACAAAGCTGCGCCTTACATGGGTTTTCAGGATGAAGACAATCCGTTTCTCGG
>JGI26244J51143_1000842_pt1 | contig 11671 bp, 15 predicted proteins | sample SaaInlV_150m_DNA_6_FD_51143 | JGI IMG/M metagenome (IMG submission 51143) | reverse complement strand
TTTGCACACTTGATTATGGAAGTGGGTGAGAGTCCCACACTGTCCTCGCAACGGTATTTTTTTCTTAATGAAAAATCAGTCCGATACATGATCTTTTTTTAAAATTTATCACGAAGGATGAAACTCATGAAACTCAAACAACTTTCTATAGCTGCTGCCGTATCAGCACTAACACTCTCAACAGCAACTAATGCAGTATTAGGCCCTATTCCAATTTATCTAAATCCTATCAAAGTAGATGCTAATCACTTTAACGATCTAGACACCAATGCAACATTTTCTACAGAAATTTACTCATCGAAAGATATTGACAACTCTGGCTCTACTAATCTTTATGACTTTTTAAGTAACAATACATCGATAACTATCACCCCAAGCTCTGGAAATAGATTCTCTCAAAAAATTGATATGCGCGGTTACGGCACAACAAACGGGCATCAAAATATTATTATTACTGTAGATGGAATTAGGCTTAATAATCACACGTCATCACAACAAACTATTGGAAATATTATTTTAAACAATATTGATAAAATTGAAATAACCAAAGGTAGTGGCTCAGTTGTCTATGGTGATGGTGCGATGAGTGGCGCTATCCATATCTTTATGAAGGATGCTTATGATTCATATATAGAATTGGAAACTGGAAACTATGGCTTAAGCAATAAATCCATTTCTACAAGCTCACAATCTGATGGATTAAGTGTTAACGCCTCTTTTGAAGCACAAGAAAAAGGTGGCTATGCTATTGCAGACAATACGGGTAATAAAGATTGGGGCAAGCANACTAATAAAGCTATTAATTTAAATCTCAAGGCAACTAATAACACTCAAATTCAATTATCCTTGGCGGCTAATAATAGTGACTATAGATACGCAGAATATCAAACAATATCACAATTTAACGCTAATCCTTCTCAAAATGGCACTGGAAGAAACTATGCTCATTCAGTTGTTAACTCTAATGAATATTCACTAGGACTTAACACCAATATAAACAGCACGCTATCTTTAAAAGTTACAAGCACAGATGAAGAAAAATCAAGCGAAACAGTATTTTACTGGGGATCTGGTGGCATAAAGAAAGACAAAAAAACGAGTGATTCGATAACCTTAAAATACGCCAATAACAATATAACAATTAATAGTGGATATTCCAAACTATACGGTGAAAGAAAAGGAAAATCATGGGGCTCATCTAGCTTTGATAANTTAACAACCAAAGACAATGAAGGTTATTTTATTCAAGCCAAACAACTGGTTAACGATACAACCTATGTTGCTGGATTCAGAGATGAAAAAGTAGGCTATTTTTACAACAAAACTTCTGCCACTGGAAATCATAACCTAACAGCCTACAATTTTGGTATTAATAAAAAAATAGATGGCAACTTATCAATGTTCTCTAACTACAATAAGGCATTTCAAGCTTACGATATAAATACTGCATTTAAATATGATTCTGGAATTGGAGATAGCATATTTGATGGATTTATCAAGCCAATGACAAGTAAAACTTTAAATGTTGGACTTGACTACACTAATCAAAATAGTAAAACTAAACTAACATTATTTAGATCTAATTTAAACAATGAAATCTATCTTCACAAACAAAACTCTAGCGACCTTGGAACCAATGCAAACTTAGATAAATCTCATAAAATCGGTATTGAAATAGATACTAAACACATTATNAATCCTAAANCCACTATTGGCATTAANTATAGCTACATTGATGCAATAATTGATTTTGAAAACGAAACTGAAGACAGGGGGGATTTCAATGGGAAATCATTGCCTGGTGTTTCAAAAAACACTCTTGCTGCAAATGTTAAATTTAAATTAGATAATAAATCAACATTGACTCTCAAACACAAATATAGAGATGAGGCATATGCAGAAGAAGATTTCTCCAATACCAATACAGAGAAAACTAAAGCTTTTAATGCTACAGATTTAAATTACGCTTATAGCCACTCCAAAGATATTAAACTCTCTTTAGACATAGAAAATTTATTCAAAAAGCAGCATGCCACTTTGCTGGGAGATTATAACTCCACCGGAGGAAATGTTGTTTATCCNGCAAGCTACACTAGAAATATTAAGCTGGGATTAACTTATAAATTCTAAACACCTTTAGTCATGGCTTTGTCTTTACCGATTGGCAATAACATTGACTATAATAAAACCATTAACTTTGAATAAATAGGATTTCAAATGACAAATCAAATCAACAAAACCAAAGCAATCTTTGCAGTGTTTATCATGATTATTTTAATGATCGCTACACGCGGTCATGCTAATTGGTTGTCATCATTGGTTCATTTGCCTGACTTTACCATTCCAGCCTTGTTTATCGCTGGCGTGTATTTGCGCAAGTTCTGGGTAGCTTTTGTGATTATTCTAAGTACTATTGCGATTGACAACTACGCTATTGTGCATGAAGGTATTAGCGCCAATTGTATTACCCCTGCTTACAGCGTATTACCCTTTACTTACTACGGAATTTTTTGGGTCGGTAAATATATCAGTAGCTTGAAAATTGATACTAGCATTGTAAAAAATGCATTGGTTGTTATTGCAGCAGTAAGTGCTCAATGGTTGATTGCAACAGCAAGCTATTACTTCTTCACGGCCACTTACGCCAAAACAGGCTGGGCCAATTTCCCAGCTTACGCACAACAATGGTCGCTGGTTGAAATTCCACCAGTACTTTATTGGATGGTGGCAATTTCTATTATCTTTACGCTCAATCATCGCTATTCATTTGCTTCATTTTTCTCTACTCAGAAAAACTAAAACAACTTCATGTCTTCCGATCAATATAAACAGCGCATGCAGCGCAAGAAAGATCATATTGATTCTCGTATAGAAGAAGCCAATATTGACAAAGGCATTATCGTACTGCTCACTGGCAATGGTAAAGGAAAATCCTCTTCATCCCTAGGCATGGTTTGTCGTGCACTGGGCTATGACATGAAAGTCGGCATTGCTAAGTTTTTAAAAGGTATGCAAGATACTGGCGAAGATACATTCTTAGCTAAACAGCCTAATGTTCAAACTGTTTTTATGAAAACCGGCTTTACTTGGGATACCCAGGATAAAGAATATGACACCGCCATGGCGCTTGAAACTTGGAGCGAGGCTGCACAATACTTAACAGATGAGTCTATTAATCTAGTAGTGCTCGATGAGCTTACCTATATGATTAACTACAACTATCTTGATGAACAGATTGTTCTTGACGCACTAAATAATCGACCAAAAAATCAACACGTGGTGATTACCGGGCGAGCCGCTTCTGAAGGTTTAATGGAAGTTGCCGATACCGTAAGTGAAGTCAAAGATATCAAACATGCTTTTAGAGCGAACATTAAAGCCCAAAAAGGAATTGATCTTTAGTGCGAAAAAAAACCTAAGAATATAAACTCTTAGGTTTTTATTGTTTCAGATAACGGTTAACTGAAATTTATTTTATGCCGTACATCTTGCCATTAACAATCATTCTCCAAACCTTTCCATAAGCAGCATTCTTACTAAGTAATATTGCAGTTGGAGCATAGGCATACTGATACCCTTGAGTAGTACAAGTAATATAAGTATCATCACGGAAATTAATCTCTCTACCAACTTCACACCCTTGAAAAGCAGACTCTACTCTACCGTCTTCGTGTTCAAAACTATCAATTGTTTTAGTGCTCTCGATAGTCCAGCCAACACTCTGCTCCCATGCTGACTCAAAATTTGCAGAAGAAGATACTGAAACCACTACTAATAAAATTCCTAAAATAAATTTATTCATTGCTTACCCTTGTTTAATTTCAAAATTGAATTTAAAAAATTATAACACTCTTATGTGTAGTCAGTGGAATAAAGCGCCAATCAAATATTAAGTATTTTCACTCATATATTGTAAAGCTTGATACAAATACTCCACTGGAACGATCTTCAGCCCTTTAGGCGCTTTTTTTGGTACATTGCCCTTTGGTATGATTGCCACCTTAAAGCCGTGTTTTTGCGCCTCTTGCAAGCGCTCAATCGCATTGTAAACTGGGCGCACTTCACCCGTTAAGCCCACTTCACCAAATGCAATCCAGTCATTTGGAATAACTCGATCTCTAAGGCTAGACATAATTGCCAACATCACCACCAGATCAGAAGCGGTTTCATTAACCTTAATACCACCAACCACATTAACAAAAACATCTTGATCATGTGTGGCCACACCACCATGTTTATGTAACACTGCTAATTGCAAGGCTAGGCGGTTTTGCTCCAAACCAACACTCACACGCTTAGGGTTTCCGCCCGCCTGATCAACCAGAGCTTGTACTTCAATCATCAGCGGACGTGTTGCCTCACGAGTCACCATCACCATTGAACCTGGAGATGGTTTAGCTTGATTAGATAAGAAAATAGCTGATGGGTTTTCAACTTGTTGCAAACCATTTTCACCCATAGCAAATACACTAATCTCGTTCACAGCGCCAAAACGATTTTTCACCGCACGAATAATACGATAGCGTCCGCCTGCGTCACCTTCAAAATAAAGCACAGCGTCTACCATGTGTTCTAAGATTCTAGGGCCGGCTAATGCGCCACCCTTGGTAACATGGCCGATCATAAGAAGAATGGTATTAGTTTGTTTAGCAAACTGAGTCAGCTGAGCTGCACAATCCCGCACTTGCGTGACTGAACCTGGTGCAGAAGTAGANCCATCCGTCACCATGGTTTGGATTGAATCAATCACAATAACTTTGGGCTTTACTTCTTTAGCCAGCTTAATGATTTTTTCAAGATGGGTTTCGCTTAAGAGCAAAATATCTTCATGAATACCAAGGCGTATTGCACGATCACTGATTTGTTGTGCCGACTCTTCGCCACTCACATACAAAGTAGTNTCACTNTTATTNATCGCTGCCATGGCTTGCAAAATCAATGTTGATTTGCCAATGCCAGGATCACCACCGATTAATACTACAGAGCCATCTACCAGTCCGCCGCCTAGAGTTCGATCAAGCTCGCTTAAGCCTGTACTTAATCGTGCTCTATGTTCAGACTTGACTTCGGATAAATTTTGAACTTTGGAAGGTGGAAGGTCTTTAAGGCTTTCCGGTTTTGAGGAGGTTGCTTGAGATAAAACAACTTCTTCTAAAGTATTCCAAGCCTTACAATCCAGACACTGGCCCGCCCATTGTGGTTGCGATGAGCCACACTCACGACAAACAAACTCTACTTTAGTTTTTGCCACTACTTTTTCATGAGCTTTTCAATCTCATTCTTAAAGCTTCGATATCTTGAAATTGACGATAAACCGATGCAAAGCGAATATAAGCCACTTCATCGAGTGCTTTTAACTCCTCCATACCCATTCACCAATTTTGGCTGAAGGCACTTCACGCTCTGCTTGTGTCATAAGTTTGCGAGAAATACGCGCAATGGAAGTTTCAATTTGTGAGGTTTTTACCGGGCGTTTTTCTAGAGCTTTCAATAAGCCAGAACGAAGTTTTTCCTCGCTGAACAGCTCTCGAGATTCATCGCTTTTAATCAGCCGTGGCAAATTAAGGTCAACCGTTTCACGGGTTGAGTAGCGTTCACCACAAGAGGTACATTCACGACGTCTACGCACTTGCGAGCCATCGTCAATCAGGCGCGTATCTAATACTTTGGTGTCGTCAGACTGACAAAATGGACAGCGCATTCTCCCCCTTAAATAATACTACTTGTAAACTGGATGCTTGGCGCAAACCTCAGCAACCTTTACTTTAACCTCATCAATCACTGATTGATTATCAAGCTCATCACAAATATCGCACATCCAAGAAGCAAGGTCACGACATTCAGCTTCACCAAACCCACGCGTGGTCACAGCAGGCGTACCCACACGAATACCACTGGTTACAAATGGCGATTGCGGATCGTTAGGTACTGCATTCATGTTAACGGTGATGTGCGCATTGCCCAATGCTGCATCAACTGCCTTACCAGTTAAACTTGATCAATAAAACTCACTAAGAATAAGTGATCATCTGTACCACCAGAAACCACGTCAAAACCACGCTCAATAAAGGTATTAGCCATCGCTTGCGCATTAACTTTAACTTGCTTTTGATAAGCAATGTACTCATCACTCATTGCCTCTTTAAAGCACACCGCTTTGGCTGCAATAATATGCATCAATGGGCCACCTTGAATACCTGGGAAAATCGCCGAATTAAGTTTCTTTTCAATAGCCTCATTAGCTTTGGCCAAGATTAAGCCACCACGAGGGCCGCGCAAGGTTTTATGTGTTGTAGTGGTAGTAACGTCAGCAATGCCTACTGGGGATGGGTACTCACCCGTTGCAATTAAGCCGGCAACGTGCGCCATATCTACCATTAAGTAGGCATCAATTGAGTCTGCAATATCTCTAAATCGTTGCCAATCAACCACGCGCGAGTAAGCTGAAAAACCAGCAATAATCATTTTTGGCTGATGCTCTTTGGCCAACGCTTCTACTTGAGTGTAATCAATCTCGCCAGTGCTTTCATCTAAGCCATACTGAATGGCATTGAAGTTTTTGCCAGAAAAAGAAGGTGCAGCGCCATGAGTAAGATGGCCACCGTGTGCAAGGCTCATNCCTAAAATAGTATCACCCGGCACCAATAACGCCTGAAATACTGCGGCGTTAGCTTGGCTTCCAGAATGTGGCTGCACGTTTGCATAATCTGCACCAAACAACTCTTTAGCACGATCAATGGCTAATTGCTCAACNACATCAACATGCTCACAACCACCNTAATAACGTTTTCCAGGATAGCCTTCAGCGTACTTATTAGTTAATTGAGAGCCTTGAGCTTCCATCACCGCAGGTGAAGTGTAGTTTTCACTGGCAATCAGCTCAATATGTGCTTCTTGACGTGCCACTTCTGCAACAATCGCATCAGAAATTTCACGATCTNCTTTAGCTAAAGTTTGGGATCTATTAAACATAATTCTCTCCTTTTTTTAATATTTTTACTTAGATTTAAGATGATAATTTTAACTCACAAACAGTAATCTATTGACAAAAGTCAGCGCCTAATTTTAAAAATTTAGGAAATTATTAAAATCAATCAAATACTGCGCCTAAAAGGCTTAAATTTGCTCAAAAAATTAATTAAAAAGGCTGTTTTTTAGCTTTTAAACCTTGTAGCGCCATAAAAACAAATACCTTGAGATGGAGTGATCAAAAATATAGCAAATTTTAATAATTACCTAAAAACGGCTAAACATTAAAAAAGCCGCAAACTAATTGCTCAGTTTGCGGCTTTTATAACAATAATTTATTTAAAAATTATGGCTTCTTAGGCGTTTGGTATGGAACTTCTGTTTGCACTGAATCCCATTCAGTTGTGTAACCAACGTGAAAACCTGCAGGTACTTTACCATCTACAGTTTTTTGAGTTGTTGTAACTCTGAAACCTTCTTTACCCACTACACCTGTAGGAACTGCAGGTCTTTGCATTTGTCCGCTCATAATTTACTCCTAGAAAATCTTAAAGTATCCGCTGTAAAGGTCTACAACTAAAAAACACTTTAAACAATAAAATTTATAATTTGAGCAATTATACAGCGATGTCTATCAATAATCCATTTTTTATCAAAAAATTATCCTAATTTATCTAGATTTATTTTCGCCTGTGTGTGCTTATTTGATTAAGTCTGGCAAATTGGACAGTGCTTATCTTTACTAATTTTTACTGTTCTAAAATCAAGATTTAAAGCGTCCATAATCATCAGTTGACCAATCAGTTGATCGCCAAGATTCAACACCACCTTGAGCGCTTGAAGTGCTTGCAACGTTCCCATTACACCTGCAACAGGTGCAAGAATGCCATTTTCTGTACAATTTTCATTATTCTCGCCTTCTTTACTATACAAGCATTGATAGCAAGGCTGATCTGGCTCGTAACCTTTAAAGACCGATAGCTGCCCCTCAAAACGAATAACGGCAGCTGAAACCAGTGCTGCCTTTTCCTGCACACACGCAGCATTAATCTTAAATCGCGTCTCAAAATTATCCGTACCATCTAATACTACGTTTGCCATAGATACCCAAGCATTAAGATTGTCTTCATCAAGATTTTTAATCGTGGTTATTTTAATATCTGGATTAATGGCCAACATTTTATCCTTAGCAGAGTCCACTTTATACTTGCCAATATCAGGTGTGTGATGGATCACTTGACGCTGAAGATTAGAGATTTCAACCTTATCAAAATCAGCAATTACCAGATGTCCGACACCTGCTGCTGCCAAATATAGCGCACTGGGCGATCCTAAGCCACCCATGCCGATTAACAACATGGTGGAATCCAATATTTTCTGCTGTCCCTCAACGTCAATTTGGTGCAACATGATTTGGCGAGAATATCTTAATAAATCTTGATCATTCATTAGCACCTCCTTGGGTGAAATATTTATCTAGTTTGGGTGCAATTAACAGTTGGCAATATGATTGCTCAGAATTGTTATTAAAATAGTTTTGATGATACTTTTCTGCTGGATAAAAAACATCCAAAGCACTTACCTCGGTCACAATATCAGCACCCAATATTTGAATATGCTGCCTTACCAAATCTTTCTGCTTAGCATTTACATAAAACACAGCGGAGCGGTATTGCGTACCTTTGTCATTTCCTTGTTGATTTAGCGTTGTGGCATCGTGCGTGGCAAAAAATACTTTTAATAACTGCTTAAAACTCACCTTGGTTTCATCAAAACTCATCTTCACCACTTCAGCATGCCCTGTTGATCCGGTGCAAATATCTGAGTAGCTAGGGTTTTGAGTAAGCCCATTGCAATAGCCAGACTCCACACCAAGCACGCCATCAATGCGTTGAAAGACTGCTTCAACGCACCAAAAACATCCACCGGCGAAATAAGCTGTTTGCATGTATGATTAAACGATTCATTTTAAAAATAATAGTATAGCCGATGAGCGCCCAAGAAGTTACCGCACAACTCAAATCTTTCGCTACTGCTGAGCGCAAAAAACAAAATGAGTATTATTTTAAAACTGGCGTAGGCCAATATAGTGAGTTTGATCTTTTTATCGGTGTTCGCGTACCTAAAATTCGACAAATTGCCAAGCACTATTTTCGATCTATTACTTACTCAGAAATTGACATACTACTATCCAGCCCCATTCACGAGGTGCGTTACTGTGGTTTAATCATCTTGGTTTACAAATATCAAGCAGGCGATAAAACACCGGTTTTTGATTATTATCTTAGTCGTATTAGCGCCGCTAATAACTGGGATTTGGTTGATTATAGTACACCACAAGTGGTGGGTGACTTCCTCTATCAGAACCCTGCAAAACTACCCTTACTGTTTAAATTTGCAGCATCAACAAATCTATGGGAAAGNCGCATTGCCATTGTGGCAACTTTTGCCTTTATTAAACAAGGTGTTTTTAGCCCTACACTTGATATTAGTAAAATATTATTAACAGACTCTCACGATCTAATCCATAAAGCGGTGGGNTGGATGCTTAGAGAGGTTTATAAAAAAGACCAAAACACCTGCAAAGCCTTCTTGCGAGAAAATTATGCACAACTACCCAGAACTACTTTAAGATATGCCATTGAACGCATGGCTGAAATAGAGCGAAAAGCGTATTTAAAAGGAATTTTTGAACATGTACCAAATTAGTTTTTATGTGCCGGAAGCCGACCTAGAGATTGTGAAAAATGCTATGTTTGACGCTGGTGCTGGGCAGTTTAGTAATTATGAAAGTTGCGCCTGGCAAACCACAGGCATAGGGCAGTTCAAACCGGTCAAAGGCGCCAATCCCACCATTGGTCTACTGGATGAGCTAGAAGCAATAGAAGAGTACAAAGTTGAAATGATGTGCGTTGATGATAATCTTGATCTGGCCATTAAAGCAATGAAGTTTGCCCACCCATACGAGCAAGTGGCTTATAGCGTGTTTAAGATGGAGAATCAATAAAATGAATCGACCAGCACCTTATGAACATGGATTTATGCTGAGCTTATTACTCTTAGCCATTGGCGGGCTTATTTGGCTATTCACCCCCTTCTTGCCAGCTTTATTCTTAGCACTTTTAATTGCTATTGCAACCTCATCTCAATACAGCAAACTTAAGCAACGCTGGTCGGCTGCTAGCAGTGCACTGTTAATGACTTTTTTAGTAACTACAATCTTAATCTTGCCACTGAGCTATATTTTGCTAATTAGTGGCCTTGAAGTATCTACACTCATTCAAACCATTAACACCGGATTTAGCCTTGAGAAAAGTCGCCAAATACTTGAGCAAACCCTATCAGGCTTACCTTTTTCTGAGTCAATTAAGCTAACACTTAGCACAACAATCAATAACAATTTAGAGGGAATTTTGCTTAATGTTAAAGATTTTTCTATCGCTGTTTTGGGTAGTATTTTGTCACTATCCTCAGATTTTGTATTCTTTTTGATTGTTAGTGTTTTTGCACTTTACTATTTTTATATTGATGGCAANAGCATTATTAAACGTCTTAAAAATCTTTCCCCTTTGGAAAATTACTTNGATGATATTTTACTNAAACAATTTTCAAGTCTTTCTATTACACTTGTAGGCAGTGTCTTTAGTATCGCCATTTTACAAGGTGTGGTTTTCTCTATTGCTGTAATGATAGTGGGCTTACCAGTCTTATATTTTGGTATCGCCATGGCGCTTGCTAGCTTTATTCCAGTCTTGGGTGGTTTGATTATCTGGCTACCACTGAGCATTTATCTTTATACTCAAGGACAAACAACAGACGCATTNATCATTGTTTTATTTGGCGCNCTATTCATTGGCACTATTATTGATAACTTCATCAGACCATTAATCATTCAAAAATTCACTAAAACNGCTCATCAATCTAGCGCTCTTGATCACACACTAATCACGGTATTATCAACACTGGCCGGNATCATTCAATTTGGTATTTTAGGTTTGTTTATTGGGCCTATTATTGCTGCAATGGCCATTAGCATCTTTGATGTCTATGCCATTAAATACGCCGACTCATTAGANCAGCGCTAAACAGCAGTCTAGCGATAAAATCGTAATTAGGTATAATACGGCTCTTTAATTTACAAACAGAGTCCACATGCTAAATAAGTTAGTTGAATATATTAAAAATAACCATCCAGATACCAATATTGATGCCTATTTAGATGCTAAATATATTCAGCTCAATAATACNCAACTAAAGCAAATTGCTGATGCACTAGAAAGTGGTGAGCTAACCACTAGCCCAGCTTCAAGTTGCGGTGCTAATCACTTTATTTTTCATTTTGGCAATACTCTCATTCTGTTGCAAAAAGACACGACAGAATCTAATGCGGTATATACAGCTGAGCTTGCTTGGGAAACTGATTTTTTATCCGTTAGATCGGTGAGAGACAAAGCCAAAGGCTTTTATTTTATCAATTTTGAACTTGATGAAGACTACCAAACAACCTTGCTAGATACGCAAAAGATTATTGAAGGACATGTTAATAATTCTGAAAAAAATCAGCAGATTGTTGACAAGGTTATGCCGGTTTTAAAAGGTTTTATGAACGCTATCAGTGATTAACTAGCAACCCTATCACTATAAATATTATTAGCTAATTATAAATTTTATCACTTGTACCCCCTTGTGGGGTATGAACGCT
>JGI26244J51143_1000829_pt1 | contig 11777 bp, 13 predicted proteins | sample SaaInlV_150m_DNA_6_FD_51143 | JGI IMG/M metagenome (IMG submission 51143) | reverse complement strand
ATGCCTTCAGTAAGTGACTGTCCGTTGGTGCCAGTACCGCCACCGCGAGCAGTGATTTTTATGCTGTGACAAAATTTTTGTTGGGCTGTCAACTCCAGTACCGCCTGAATGTCACTTGAGTTTTTCGGAAAAACAACTGCTTGCGGAAGAACCTGATAAATGCTGTTGTCAGTTGAGTTTATCAGGCGTGTTCCGTAATCATGCTGAATGTCTCCGGAGAAACTACTTTGACGCAGCTCTGCCAGAAAACTTTTCACAATTTCTGGAATACTTTCGGAATGATTGAGGCGAGGGATCATTTAAAACTTTATTAACAGCTAATTACGAAATTTTGTGAGCTTTACGCTTGGAACAGCATTTGCGGATATTTATATAATTGCACGCAACAGGCGATAGTACTGCGCAATCATCAATCTTTATATTCCGCAGAACGATTTTGCATCATCGCCATTACAGACTCCTCCAGATCAGCAGAAAGCAGCATGGCGGAATTCCAGGTTGCGACATAATTAAGTCCGTCTGCAACTGAATTATCACGCGAGTGCAAAAGCATTTCCTTAACTCCACGTATTGCTAAAGGCGCTTTGTCCGCGATTTGCTCAGCAATCTTCCGGACTGCAGAAATCATCGATTCCTGATCTGCATAACAACTGTTGACCAAACCAAATTCACGCGCTTCCTCTCCGGAGAATTTGCGTCCTGTGTAGGCTAATTCGCGTACAATGCCCTGAGGAATCAATTTAGGAAGGCGCTGCAAAGTTCCGATATCCGCAGTTAGTCCAAGATCAATTTCTTTTATCTGGAAGACAGCGTCACTTGTTGAGTAACGCATATCGCAGGCACTTACCAAATCAACTCCTCCGCCTATGCATCCTCCGTGAATTGCTGCTAATACAGGCTTACGGCACTCTTCAATTTGTGTAAATGCAGCCTGCATTTTTATTATTTTGCGCCGTAAATGTTCACGTTTCCGTCCTTCACAGTCAAAACGTTCAACTTCCTGCCCCACTGACTGTAAGAATTTAAGATCAATTCCTGCAGTAAAATGACTTCCGGCACCGCTCAGAATGCACACCCGAACAGCTTCATTTTCATCTAATTCACGAAAACAGTCTCCGAGCGCAAACCATAATTCCTCATCCATGGCATTTGCTTTATCAGGACGGTTTAATTCAATTTCCGCAACTGCGGAATTAATTCTAATTTTCAGTGAATCAGGCATATCAAAGTATTGAATATGAAGTTAAAGTTTGAAGAGGAGCTGAATCCATCTCAAGTTGACTCAGACATTCTGCTGCTTTATCCAACTCCCGCATTGCTTCAGCTTCCAGTTTTTCATGCAGCTTATGTTTATTGAACAGCACCCTGAGCTCGCTGGTCATTTGCTCCAGTTCAAAATCAACCTGCAGCTTTTCAGACATTTCACTGAGCTCACTTTCCGTTAAACATTCGTGCAGTAAAAAGCAGAGAGGTGCCCACAATTCCTGGTCTTTCAATGTCTGCTGAAATCGCTTTTCGTCATCAATAACATCCAGTTCAGCTTTAAGTTGTGCAGCCATGCCTACATATTCACCAAACGCAAACAAGGTCGAAGCTGTTGCATGAGAAGCATTTGCCCAGTAAGCCGCGCTTTTAGCACCTGCCCCAAATAGTCCTGCAATTTTGTCACGCGTTACATTCCGCCAATGTTTTGGCGTAGCAGTAAGAGTAGGTTCCGAAATTTCAAGCACTTGTCCGCGTGAAATATTTTGTGTGGCGAGAGAAACACATTCCAGCACGTCCAAATTACCAACGCGTGTTAAGATTTGAAATGAGATGGAAAGCAGATAATCACCCAGCAAAACACTTGCCTCTGAACCCCATAGTTTTTGAACATGCTGCTGGTGACGTCTGGCATTTTCAGGTTCTTTGATGTGACGGTGCAAGGCAGATGCGGTGTGTAAAAATTCTAAAGTGCTGCCTATATCTATCACATCGTCATCAGGCTTCTTAAAGAGACTTGCGCTTTGCAGCAACAACAGGGATCTGGTTGAATTGTTATGAGGAGTTATAATATGGTGAGCAATATCTGCTAAGAAAGGAAGTGAAACACCTAAATTTTTTTTAACAGCATTTTGAATCTTCTCCAAATTATTCTCACTGTCCAAAAGAATTTTTTCGCAAGCTGCTTGTTTCATTATTTACTGATTCCTGTTTTCTGCCTTAACGTTCTTTGCTGTGATGATGATAACTGAATTTATGCTAACTCTTGAAGATTCAAGCGTAATATTTCCACGATTAATGACATCATTGCCAGAATAAATCCGACAATCGGCCAAATTGCTTTCCAACTGGAACGAAGAGCCTGAAGTTGACGCAACAGCAAAAGCATCGCAAAAACGCACCAGGCACTGATTGACGCTCCAAATCTCAAGTTTGCCAGTAAAGACTGATCATCTTTATTAATTAATATTCCCAGCATGATACCAATACTCAAAGCTAAAAAACCCCAAAGTGTTCCCTGCCAACTGAGACGATCCAGTGTACCAAGCGCAGGAAAGCGGATCATCATCGAAGTCACCAGTTTTGTTTTGAGATGGTGCTCCTGATATAGAAAGATGATACTGGCCACACAGGCGACTCCCAACATAACATAACCTGCTAAAAGAATGATTATGTGTGTCCCAAGTAAAAGCTGATAAAGCCAGGTTTGAGCTGAGACAATTTCACTTGTTGAGACTTGATTCTGAAAAATAATCAATGATAATCCCAGCAGCAGAATCGCAAATAGTCGGACAATTGATGTGTTGACCAAACTTGGCAGACGTTCTGGAAAGGCCTGTATTCCCACCATACTGGCCCATGCGGCAACGCTCAGGATGTCACTTACAAAAGTTGTCGGCCAGACTGATTTAGTCCATAATAATCCAAGTAAGGCAACAGTATGTATGATCCAGCCCAGACGCATCCCTGTAAGCTCAGTCCATGCCTGAAGCCTTGAGCCGGAAGACTCATCAAAAGGCGAAGGGAAAAGCCCTGAAATCCAACTGATGATGTAAAGCAACAAGGCTCCCCATGTTCCTACAATCAGCATATTGTCTTTTCGTGAATGTGTGTTTTTATAATGCTTCAATTAAATAATTATCGAAGCAAGGTGCTTCGTAATTTGTCCTCTGCTGTCTTATTTTCTTATCCGAAAAATGAACAACAAAATCAGTTTAAAAGAGCATCATATAGTTGAGCAAGTTCCAGAGATACAGCGTTAAGAGTGTAGCTCTGTTAGCATCACCAGTCAATCTGAATATGAAAATCAGGGGCAGGAGAGATTACCGGAATATTGTTTTCCGGAAAGCAGTGCTATTTTTTTACTGACCGGTAGTGTAATCAACAGGTCCAGTTTGGAATCATTATCTACGTCTGAAATTGCCAGATCCGCAGGTGCGGCACCGTCTGTTGCGAGACTTGCGGCAAATGAAACAGGGCTTGCATAACCTGTAGAGGAGGTGTTATCACTGAGAGTCAATGAAAAGTCACCTGTCAAGAGAGAGACTCCTGAAGTACTGACAAGAAAATTGTGTCCTACCACAAAATCCATTTTACTGTCATTATCAAAATCCGCAGCAGCCAGTGCCCTGGGTCCACTTCTGGAACTGATAGTAAGTGGTGAATCAAAATCACCAGTACCATTTCCGTAAATCAGCGAAAGAGTACTGTCTCCGTAATTGCTGACCGCGAGGTCTTGTTTTCCATCACAGTTCCAGTCTCCGGAAATCATGTCGATCGGTAAAGTGCCAACTGTATATGTCGTAGATTGAGCACTGAAAGTTCCGCTGCCGCTGTTTAACCAGATTTGAACCAAAGTGCTGTCCCTTGACAAAACCGCAAGATCAGTATCATTGTCTCCATCCCAATCTGCGCTGGTAATCTGTATCGGATGTTCACTGACAGATAAAGTCTGTGAAATAGCAAATACTCCACTGCTGTTTTGTAGAATAGAAATGCTGCTGTTATCACGATTTACCACAGCCAAATCTGTTTGATTGTCACTGTTCCAGTCTCCGGAAAGCAGCTTGAGTGGCACATCACCTACAGTTAAACTGCCGTTATCAGTAAAAGCCGCGCTGCCGTCGTTGCTTAATAATTTAATTTGGTCCTGAGCAGTTTGTGTAACCACCAGGTCAGTTATGTTATCTCCGGTGAAATCTGCTGAAATCACATCCTGTCGCCATTCTGCGGTAGCAGGAGTAATTGTACTGGAAGTATATGGAAAACTACTTGTAGACGAAGAATTATAAAGAAAGAGAGTCATGCTGCCGTCTGCAGTAGTTGAAATCCCATCCTGTTGCCGGGGACTTGTCACAATAATATCTGTGTTGTTATCTCCATTGAAATCACCAAAGGTAATGCCTAACGGGTTTTCTCCCGCATCATATTCCACCACTGCTTCAAAGACAGTTCCGGAAACACTTGAAGGTACTGTACTTGATTCTGTCGCTAATTCTGTAGAACTGCAAGCAGCAGTAAAAAACGTTCCTGTACTTAGAAGAAATAACAGCATAACTGTCCGTAAATTAAGACTTGAAAATAACTTAGCTTTCATTGATCAAGCCTTTAAAAAAGAGACCATATTTGTCTTCATGATAATCCTGAATTAAACCAAAATATTTGTTCCATGGAGGAACCGGAGTCCGCTCCCTGCTTTGATAATAAAGTACTGTATTAATCAGTTTCCAACGTTCTTCAAAAAACTTTTAAAGGAGAAGTTTCCTGAAGTCCTTCAAAGACAATCACCGGTGATCGTGCACCGTGAGCATATTCTTCAAAATGCAGAAGAATATTTTCGCCTTCACCCGCCAACAGTTGTTCTTCCAGGTACGCAGTTGCTTGAAAGTCAATCTTGATCCAGTCTGCAAGATCGAGCAATTGATGATGGACATTAACATTCATTTTATTGGTATCATCAAGAGCAAGCCGAATCCCCAAATCTTCCGCCAGTGCGCGGATAGTTGTTAAATAATCTTCAGTGACTTCTTCATTAATTTCAAAATAAAACATCTCCTGATACTCCGGAAACAACTCCAACAGTGTCTTTAATGTACGTGGATAATTCAGATAAAAAGAGTCAACGTTTTGCGAAAATGTCAAGGAAGGCATAATTTCCTGATCACGTTCCATGTGTTGACTCAACAGACGTACAGTAAGAAAAGTAGCGATCAGTGATGCAAAGCGTACAAGTACCGAAGGGATAGATAATTCTTGTGAACGTTCTACTATTTCACCAAAACTGTTCCCATCTCTGTCAATAGCCAACAACTCAAAACCACGTGTCGTCGTTTGTAATTTTCGTGGAGCAAGTGCGTCAATTGATTCCGCTTTTACTGAAATCCACTTCAAGTAATTCCGGGCACGGTCAGTTAGTTCATCCCATTCACCCTCAGTTACAACCTTTAAAACATTTTCGATTACATCCGGAAAACACGGATTCGGCAAGCAACCTGGAGCAGCGACAACAGTCTGACCCNTCAGATTTGACTCATGGGTTAAACTATCAAGATATTCCTGCAATTCTTCGATGTTTTGCATCAGNAAATTTTTTTCAGGTGAACTTGTGTCTGCAGATAAAACATATTCATTTAAATTACGCCACAGAATTTGATGGTGAAAACAGTATCAACGGGATGCAACTGNAGAATGACACGAAAAACCGCATAAATGTTTAATTTCAGCTGCACTTTACTGATTTNACNAATTAATTTCTAACTGCCTGTNCCAAGAGCTAAATTCGCAAATTTCGTATATTGTCCAATAAAAGCTAGTCGTTTCATCCCTATTTCGCCGTTTCGATGTTTTGCAATACTTATTTCAGCAATGCCTTTATCCTCAGTATCAGGATTATAAACCTCATCACGGTAAATAAAGATTATCAAATCAGCATCCTGTTCAAGTGCACCTGATTCACGCAAATCCGACATCATCGGCCGTTTTTCAGTACGCCTCTCGAGTCCTCGATTCAACTGAGACAAAACAACCATCGGCAGCGAAAATTCTTTAGCAATACCCTTCAATGATCGTGATATTTCTGATATTTCCTGCTCACGTGATGGATTACGCATATTACTCTGCATCAACTGCACATAATCAATTACCACTAGTCCTAAATCAGGATATTCCTTTTTGGCCTGACGAATCACCTGTCTAACGTAATTAGGATTAATTCCGGAACGGTCATCTACTAACAAGGGTGCTTCCATCATCCGTGTTGTACCTTCCATCAGTTTGTCCCAATCATCCTGTTCAAGGTCACCTACAAGCAATTTTCTGTTATTTACTTTTGCTTCACTGCATATCAGGCGCATGGCGATGTGCTCTTTAGGCATTTCAAGACTAAAGATAAGTGATGGAATTTTAGCATGTCCTGAGGCATAAAGTGCCATATTCACCGCAAGCGCGGTTTTACCCATTGAAGGTCTGGCAGCAAGTATGATTAAATCACCCTTTTGTAAGCCACGTGTCAACTCATCCAACTCAGTAAAACCAGTTGGGACTCCGGTTACATTTTCCGGTGATTCTGAAATTTTCTCTAACTCTTCAAAGTTAGCAGCAAGAATTTCTTTGAGATGAGTATAACTTTTAAGACGGGTTCGTGCATCGATGGACTGTAAGCGTTCAGTTGCATCCGCGATGAAATCAGAAATATTGTCTGCAGAACCTTCCTGACCACGTTTTGCCACTTCATGGGCCGTAAGGATAATGTCACGGAGTTGACCTTTTTCTCTGACAATTTGTGCGTAAAACTCAGCATTTTCGGCAACAGGTGTTTTCTGTGACAACTCATTCAAATAATCAACCCCGCCTGTTTGTTCGAGTTGCTGTCTTGATTCCAAACGACTCAGGAGGGTCAGTTCATCAATCGGAACAGGAGGTTCCTGCGAAGCCATTTCCTGCATGGCGGCAAAAATGAGTTGATGCGCCGGAGAAAAAAAATCATCTGAAGTGAGGATGTCCAAGATCTGCAGAAGTACAGAATTCTGGATAATAATTGCTCCCAACACAGCCTGCTCTGCCATCTTATCATGAGGCAGCAATTCATCAAGATCAGCAGTTTGCTGGCGTGTTCTTGATGTCCGACCGGAAACCTTTGAATTTTGGAATTTTTTTTCGGAAGACAGCATTAAAACTCCAGATATGGAGAAGGGGAACAAGGATTAGGAGACAGGAAGCAGGATAGAACAATCATCTCCAAAAAAAAAGGCAAAAGGCCGGAATGTTTTCCTGAGCCTTTAGCCTTAAGGTATGGAGTATTGACCCTACTCGATTTCCTCGGGGTCTTTGTTTGCTTCGAGTTCTTCGAGTTTTTCGAGTTCTTCAGAGTCTATTACTGGAGCATCTGCATCTGCATCTTCTTTTGGCTTTTCAACAACGGGTGCTTCAACAGTGTCACCAATTACCTTGATTTGTAATGTTACAGTAACTTCAGTATGCACACGTACTGAGAATTCATGTGTGCCTACATTACGAATCGGTGTGTTCAGCAGAATCGCACGTCGTTCCAGTTCAAAGCCATTTTCTTTGAGCAACTCTACCAGATCACGGTTTGTAACCGAACCAAATAATTTGCCTCCAAGACCGGCTTTACGCACGATTTCGTATTTAATAGCATTGAGCTTTTCTGCCTGTTCATTGGCAATTGCAATTTTCCCTGCACGGAGCTTTTCAAGATATTGCAGACGGTGACGTAATTCTTTAGAGGCTCTGCCTGTTGCCAAAAGTGCCATGCCCTGCGGAACAAGGTAATTTCGACCGTAGCCGGCTTTTACCTCAATTGTGTCACCCAAAGACCCTAAATTAGGGACATCTTCAGTTAGTATTAACTTCACGGTATTTCCTTATAGTGTTAAGTAGCTGTATTTTGATTCGTATTTAATTTTCGAATGCTATCTTACAGGGCGATTAGTATTTGGGCGTCCTGAAAATCTTCGATCGACAATAATTTGTTGAGGCACATAACCCTTCATAGGAGAGAGCAGCGCCAAGTTGCGAGCACGTCGAATAGCAGTTTTTAACTTCCTCTGATTCGCAGCACAGACTCCTGAAATACGACTTGGAATAATCTTTCCGCCTTCAGTCACATAACTTTTGAGTAACTCAACGTCCTTATAATCAATCCGGTCAATTCCGGCTTCTTTAAAGGACAGACTTTGCGTTTGCTGCGCAGTAAAATACTTGTTGGTATACGTTTACGACGTAAATGAGATCTTTTTCGTTTTTTTAACATAATTAATTTTTCCTAAAAGTTTAGTGTAGTACCGAATATTTCATGAAAGTCAATTGACATCAAGCATCTGCTGCTTCTGTCTTGTCTTTCACGGCATCATCCGCAAGCTCTTCTACTTTATCTTCGGATTCAGGTTCAACTTTTTCTACAGTTTCTGCCTCATTTTTTTCAGGCACAGTTTCAGTTTCAGTTTTTGTTTCAGCCTGTTCTGCAACTTTTGTTGCATTTTCGGTAGATTTTTCCTGAACTTCCTCTTTTTCTGCAGTTTCCTCTTTAGGCGGTATTAAGTTATGTAAAAATGCTGCTTCTGCATCAAGGTCATCTGCTTTCACAATTTGATTACGCAAAACATCATCTGAGTAACCAAATTGGCGTTGTAATTCATCAACGGTTTTTCCACTACCTGTGAAGTACCAAGCGTGATATACACCGAAATCATTACCAGCAATTTCGTATGCTAATCTTCGACGTCCCCAAACATATTCATGAATGAGTTTTCCATCAAATTCAGTGAGGCTTTTTTTAAATTTTTTCAACACAACGTCCAAATCATCTTCACTAAGAGTCGGGGCTGTGATGAACACTAGTTCATATCCTGTCATTTAACTTCCTTTCGGATTATTGAAATGTCAATAAGTCCACCTGAGTGAACAAGGAAAAAGCAAAAGTACATTCCTTTGCTTTAGAGCAATTTGTTCAAAAACAAATGCTAAACATTAAAACGAAAGTGCATTATGTCACCATCCTGCACCACGTAATCCCGGCCTTCAAGTCGCCATTTTCCGGCTTCCTTGACTGATGACTCAGAACCTAAGCGGTCAATGTCATCAAAATGAAAGACTTCGGCACGGATAAAGCCTTTCTCAAAATCAGTATGTATTTTTCCAGCAGCTCCCGGAGCAGTAGTACCTTTTCGGATTTCCCAGGCACGTACTTCCTGTTTTCCTGCAGTGAAATAAGTAATTTGTTCGAGCATCCTGTAACCGGAATGCGTAAGTCGGTTAAGTCCGGAACTATCTATCCCGAGCTCTTCCATGAATAAATCAGCTTCCTCATCTTCCATTTCCGCCAGTTCCGCTTCCACCTGCGCGCAAATGGGAATAACTTCCACACCTTCTTCTGCCGCTAACTCATTCAACTTTTGTTGATGAATTTCTGGATTATTGAGTGCGTCTTCAGAAATATTTGCAATATAGAGATATGGTTTCATAGTCAGCAGATTTAATTCAGCTACCAGAGACTTATCATCTTCGCTGATTTCCATTCTGAGTGCTAATTTACCTTCACCCAAATAATCCCGCAGACGTTCAAAAACCGGCAATTGTGACGCCAAAGAACGGTCACTTTTAAGCTGACGTGAAAGCCGTTCTATTTTACGTTCCGTCTGCTCCAGATCAGACAAAATCAATTCAGTCTGAATAACCTCTACGTCACCGACAGGATCTATCTTTCCGTCAACATGCACTACATTTGGATCTTCAAAACAACGTACCACATGTGCCACTGCATGTACCTGTCGAATATGGCTTAAAAATTTGTTACCCAAGCCTTCACCCTGACTGGCACCTTTGACAAGCCCCGCGATATCAACAACCTGAAGGGTCGCAGGTACAATACTGTCCGGAGTTACCAATTCAGTCAAACGCTTCATCCTTGGATCACGCAGTTGAACTATTCCTATATTTGGATCAATCGTACAAAACGGATAGTTCGCCGCTTCTGCCTGTACCTTGGTTAACGCACTAAACAGGGTGGACTTCCCTATATTTGGCAAACCAACAATTCCAACTTCTAATGCCATTCTCTTCCGGAAACTTTACTCGTTTTAATTAATTTTTACTGAATGTACTCAAACCAGTTACGAAGCAGTAAATGAAGTGTTCTCAAATTTTGAAGTTTCCAAAAAGCTGATTAGCTCATTCAACACCAGATCAATCGCACTCAAAGCTAATTTTTCTTCGGCTTTAGACCAACGACCCAAAACATGTCCAACAACGTCCCGTTTTCCGGAAGGCCGGCCAATGCCTATCCTGACTCTGCGGAACTGCCTGTTACCTAATGAGTCTATAATGGAACGCAAACCGTTGTGTCCGCCATGCCCGCCTCCATCACGAAAACGTGCTTTACCTGGCGGCAGGTCAAGATCATCTGAAATAACGACTATATCCTCAACAGGAATCTTGAAAAAATTAGCGCATTCTGCAACCGCATGACCACTTCTGTTCATATAAGTCTGAGGCTTGAGAAAAATGCAAGCTTCTCCTTTTAAAGACGTCCGTAGCAACTGGCTTTGAAACTTCTGCTGAAATCCACTGAGACCCAACTGTTCCAGTAGTATATCTACTGCCTGAAAACCAACATTGTGAGGCGTTCCTTCATACTCTTTGCCCGGATTTCCCAAGCCGGCCACTAGCTTCATGCCCGCCCTTTCCTGTATCAGTACTTACTCGGATTTACTCTTCTTTTGCAGACTCTTCATCTGCAGAATCTGCTGCTGTTTCTTCAGCACCTTCTTCTCCTTCAGCAATTTCTTCTTCTTCTTCTTTTGCACGTCCAACAATTGAAATTACTGCATAATTTTCCTCAGTACTATGAGAAACTTTTGCAGGCAGTTCAATATCCAGAATTCTAATTGAATCACCTATTTCCAATTCAGAAGTGTCTAATTCAATGGATGCTGGTATATCTGCAGGAAGACAATAAACAGGAATTTCCCTGACTACCATCTGCAGAACACCTCCACCTTTAACACCTGGTGACTCGCCTGTTACCTCAATTGGTATACGGACAAGCTGCTCCTTGGCTGCTGGAAGTTCCCAAAAATCAAGGTGTGTGAGTAAATGCTTGTAAGGGTGCTTCTGAACTTCCCTGAGCACAACCTGNGCTGTCCAGCTATCTCCGCTGGTAGAATCCGTGACNGTGATTGGTACGAGTTCATGCAAACCGGACATTTTTTCGAGAAGATGCCGAGTTGATTCTTCTTCCATCTGCAGCATGATATTTCCACGAGGGCCGTAAAGCACTGCTGGGATATTACCTGATTGCCGCAATTTTTGATTGGCTGTTTTTCCTTTGTTGCTACGAATACTCGCTGCTAATTGATTTTCTGACATGTCGTTATTTTCCATCTAGTGGATGGTTTGTATGAAAAAAGTTAAACCCCAATTCTAGCCTGAAGTTATAGATCAGTCAATTAAATTCTTTAGTAAATGCAGACATTATAATTTGCCTGCAGATAATTCTGTAAAAAGGCAATTCCTCTGTAAAATTTAAGAGGCCGTTCCGCTTAAGGACAAATGACGTTAAGGTCATCACAACGTGAAATTATTATTTCGATTACTTTTTCAGTTTCTGCGGCTGTTTCTTCTGCATCTTCAATCGTTTCTTCAACATCTTCAATCACATCTTCAACCTCTTCTTCGGTTACTACTGGTTCATCTTCGGTCACTACAGGCTCATCTTCAGTTACTACTGGCTCATCCTCGGTTACTACTGGCTCATCTTCAGTTACTACTGGTTCATC
>JGI26244J51143_1000764_pt1 | contig 12315 bp, 9 predicted proteins | sample SaaInlV_150m_DNA_6_FD_51143 | JGI IMG/M metagenome (IMG submission 51143) | reverse complement strand
GAGATGTTCTGATTGGTTTGTTAAACAAATAACAAAAGAATTAAAATTTAAGTCATCTGACCCTAAGAAGACTACAGATGATAACATAAAGAACTGGGTAACAAAGCGCACGGATGCTTTACAAGCCCAAAAAAAAGGGAGGCAAGAAGAAGGACCTCTTAAAACAATTATAGACTATTTAAACAAATACACTAAAAATACGTCGTATCCATTGTTCACACTAATTAATCTTTGTAATGCAATATCAGCATCTGATATGGACAACGTTCATGCTGTCTGGAGAAATATTGAAGGTCAACCGCCAATAAAAAATACACCACCAGAGTCACAAATGACAAAGGCTGTTGTGATTACCGAATTAACCCGTGATTTTAGTGACAAATGTAAATTTGGTTGGGGGAGAGATTTAAACGTAGAAGTATATAGCTTATATAAAAATATATTTGATATACCAGATTCACTAGAAATACCTAAATTAACAAGAGATGGTAAAACAGTAGAGATGTCAGAAACTATCATGTTTTCTTTGTTAGATGTAAATAAAAATAAACCTGAAATCGGAAATTTTTATCGTGACTTTTTTTCAGTAATTACATATAGTGACAGTGGTTCGCCATTATTTCCAACCAAAACGGGAAAAGTATATGCCTCAAAATTAGTGGGACAGGCTTTTAAAATAATGATGATAGCTCGAGTAATAGATAAAATAAGTCAGTTTACTGGAGGACTAGATATTGGTGCAAAGAATAGATTTAAAAAACAATTTGAAGATTTACTAGTTACGGAATGTGATAACCTAAAAAATATTGGGTTAGAGTATACTGGCAAAATCGATAGTAATAATCAACCATATTGCGATTTTTTAAAGTATTTGGATTATTTTCTCTCGACTGTCAAGTTAACAGATAATAGTGTATATAATACATGTAATCTAAATATCCCCGAATGTACAGTTTCTACTCCTAGTAGTTATATTGACGCCCCGAATGAGACTACGATACAGAACTCCGTGGTAAAATATTATATGGAGGAAGCAGAATTTTTAAAAGCCATTCCTGAATGGAATCCAGATGTACCAGAACCCAATGATGATGCAATAACAACAATGTTGAAAGGAGTTGCGGTTGGTTCTCTGGGACTAGTTTCTTTAATGAATAGTAGTGAAAAAATAGATGATAATGATAAAAATAATAAAATAACCAGACAACAACCAGAAGAACTTATAAACATTATTATGGAATTTACTACAGAAAATAATTTACGAGATATATTATTGGCGAGTTCACGATTTGCTAGTCAAACATTTCAGGATATACTATACCCACCAGATGAGATTCAAACATCAGGTGTACAAGCTATTCTTAAAAAGCGTACAACAGTTAGCGATGATAATATTAAAAAGGCTTTAACTGTATATAATAATATACAGTTATCAAAAATATTCATAGAATTAGAAAAAAAACACCTTACAAATGAATTAGCATCTATTATAGAAAGTAGCGATGTGTTTAACAATAACATTAATTTAAGTAACTTATTCGGATATTATAATTTATATCGAGAGGTATACCAAGGTGGAGGATGTGAATATATTGACGACTACAATCAATTCGCAAGTAAATGGGACACATACATTCAATGTATGGATGTAAAAAACTTGGCAAATATGGTTGAATATGTTACTCAAAATAAGGATGTAATAACAGATAACGATGATTCTACAATGGAAGAGAGTGGTGATGATGCAATGGAAGAGAGTGGAGATGATGCAATGGAAGAGAGTTATGATAAAGGAGCAGCAAATATTTTGGTCTCCATGGCTAATACCGGAATGGATACATCTAAAGGCGGTACCAAAAAGGCAAGGAAATCCAAAAAGGCAAGGAAATCCAAAAAGGCAAAGAAAACGAAGAAGGCCAAGAAGTCCAAAAAGGCAAGGAAATCCAAAAAGGCAAAGAAAACGAAGAGGGCAAGGAAATCCAAAAAGGCAAAGAAATAATGATATTTTTTAGTCGATATAATATATATAATGAGTAAGTCCGGACGTACAGAAGAGGACTATCGTATGGACACAGCAAAGTATATGGTAACCGAACCTGGCAAATTACCATATGACAGTAGATTAACTGAAGATACATTTGTGCCTGATAATTATGTCCCCAAAAAGGAAAAGATACAATTTGTAGAAATTCACAAGAAACCAACGAATACAGAGTCTAATAGTTATGAGACAGATCTGTTAGATCACGAATGGCAACAAAAATGGTTTAAAGATAATGGTGATTTGAACATAAGAATTAAAGTGCGAAAAACAGATGAAGATGAAACCAAAATATTAGAACAATTAAAAAAATATCGAGAAGATTTAGGTAATTTTCACAGAAGCGACGAATACAGAAGAGCAACTGATTTAATGATGGAAAAACATCGCGAAGAAACCAGATTATTTCATAAAAGAAATAAAATTCGTGATGCGTTAAAAAATAAAACATTAACATCGATTTCACTGGACGATGCCAAAAAGTTAGGATGGGTAATTGAAAATGATCCAAAATATAAAATATACAATTCAACTAGTCGTCCTAACTTAAAATATGTTTATCCAAATGAATTTCAAGAATTATGGACAGGTGAGAAAAAACCTATATCTAATAAGACTATCTGGATAGGAAATACAACTGTAATTACACCAAATGACAGCAAAAAAGGAGGTAAAATACATAAATATAGTAAGACAATGAAAACCAAAAAGGTAAAGAAAACGAAGAAGTCCAAAAAGGCAAGGAAAACCAAAAAGGCAAAGAAAACGAAGAGTGCAAGGAAAACCAAAAAGGCAAAGAAAACGAAGAAGGCGAAATAATACAAGAACAAAATGGAGCATTTATTTTTAGAGTGAATTTCTCTCTATGAGTCTAAAAATAAATGTAATAAGGGATGTTAAATTTGGACTTACTATATACAACTTTGGTACTGAACATAATAGAATTGGAATTACATATTTGTCTTATGACAGTACACATTCGCGAGTAACTCATTTTTCGCTCTACATAAAAGCGTTTGGATTCGTGATAATATGGTTTTATTTTGTCACACATTTCTTGATTATCGCCAGTAAATTCACCCTTCTTATAGGCAGTCAAATCAAACAAAAAATATTTCTCGGTTTTATCACAGACCTTTTCCAAAAAAACGAATAATATAGATTTCTCTATATTCGTTTTAAAAGTCTGACTCATCTATATATCTAGTTAGATAAAACCTCAATCAGATTGTTCGTAAAAAGCGCAAGTTCAATTTCATCCTCGTGGATATTATGAAAAATAGTAATATATTTACACAATAATTTGATTATTTTGTACTTGTGTTCTTCACTAATAAGTTCAGTAATTTTGACAAAGGCGAAATAGTTGTCATATATATCCATCACCGAATACCCCTTGTCAAATAAATGATAAAATATCTGAACGCATTTCTGTCGTTCATTTCGAATAGCCAGNGTGGTATATTCTTGAAACACTGAAAAACTGATATTGGTACATATATCATTCGCNAATTCAAAAGTGATTCTTTGATCCAACAATTTGAATTTTTCTAAATAATTCAGCAAAATACGAATNGACCCATTGCATACTGTCATGATGAATCTTTCAGCATTGTCATCAATAACAATACCTTCANTGGTTTTAACTTTGTGTAAAATNCTGTAAATTTGGTCATCAGACAATGATTTTAACTTAATAATTATTTTTCTGGATTGGAGACTGTCAATGACCTTCTGAACATTTGTACAGGAAGAAATAAAATGAACATTATTGTTGTATTTATCTATGCAATTTCGAAACACTTGTTGACTTTGTTCATTAATATTGTCAATGTCATCTAATATGACAATTTTCTTTTTGTTTGGTATAGTACATCTAGTTTGACAAAATGTTTTTACTTCAGAGCGATAATATTGTATTCCTTGTTCTTTCAAACTATTTATTTCAAGAATATTTTCTTGGGATTTAGAGATATTACCATAATATTCATTGACGAGTACCTTTATAAGCGATGTTTTACCGGAACCCGAATCGCCAATAAACAATACATTGAGATTATTCATGGAAATAAGTGTTTTAAGAATATCAATAATGTCTGGTTCGATTTCGAAATCAGAGAAGCCATTCGGTTTATATTTGTAAATGTAAGGTAAATCCATAGTTGTGTAATATTATTAATATTCGTTAATAACTATTTAAGTATATGTAGTTATATAATAATAAATTATGGAAGATTTTTATAAAGTTCTTAGTGTAAGTGAAACTGCCAGTCAAGACGAAATAAAGAAAAGTTATCGAAAAATGTCTTTGTTATATCACCCTGACAAAAATCCTGGAAACAATGAAGCTGAAGAAAAATTCAAGAAAATCAATGATGCATATCAAACCATTGGAGATGCTGAAGAGAGAAAGAAATATGACATGGCAAGAAATAGTCCATTTGGTCAAGGTATGCATCCTGGTATGAACGGTGGTGGTGGAATGCATCCTGGTATGCATCCGGGTATGCATCCTGGTATGCATGGTGGGATGAATGATGTGTTCAAAATGTTTTTCGGAGGTCAAATGCCAGTACCAGGAGGTATGGGTGAATTCCCCGGTGGTAATGTTCGTATTTTCCGAAATGGTCAACAAGTGAATGTCGATAACATGAATAAACCTCCACCCATTATTAAAAATGTAACCATTAGTCTAGAACAGTCGTTTAAAGGTGATCAAATTCCAGTACAAATAGAGAGGTGGGTATTTGAAGATGGTATTCGAAAAATAGAGAATGAAACATTGTATGTGCCAATAAAGAAAGGTATTGATGATAAGGAAATAATTATATTGAGAGAAAGAGGAAATACAATGGACGCGAATCTGAAAGGAGATGTGAAAATTATTATTAGCATTCAAAATAGTTCTGGGTTTAAGCGTGAAGGATTAAATCTTCATATGGATAAAGAAGTATCTTTAAAAGAATCGCTTTGTGGGTTTGAATTTATCATCCATCATATTAGTGGAAAACAGTTGCGTTTTAGTAACGAGAAGGGAAATACCATAAAGGATGGTCAAATCAAATCGATTCCCAATTATGGAATGGAGCGCGATAATCATAAAGGAGCCTTATGTGTGAAGTTCACAGTGAAATATCCAGAAAAACTTACCCCAGAACAGATTGAGAAACTGATGGAAATACTATAACCGCATATATCATATGATTATATTGAATCTTCATCTGGTTATCACTTGGTCGATAAAATATCAATTGAAATAATTGATATTTTATTTATGGAAATTATTTACAGGTGAATGGTGTTTTCTCTCTACGAATCATTCATGTATTCATTTAATCGGTAATGTTAATTGTGACAAAACAATTGTTGGATTGGATAATACTATGATTTTGACTTTCATAGAATACGGTATAATAAAATGTTTCCCGTGTGATATTAGTATTTGTTGGTGGATTGTATTGTAATGTTAATGCTGTATTGTGATTATCTAATGAAGTATCTAATTTAATTGGTGTTAGAATTTCATTGTCTACGATGTCAATGCTACCATTTACATTAAAATAAGGCGAACCATAGATATAATGATGTATTTCTGATTGGGTAATTGGTGAGGTATCGTCATTATTAATGTGATTGTTATATGGTAATGTGAATTGTTTTTCCTCGATAGATGATTGTCTAGAAATTGTAATATTTTGGGTCTTTGGTACAGATGGTGTAACTGGACCATCAAATGGCTCTGCATTATTATAATCGACAATATATCCAATGTCTTCCAACATAGCTACTGTAATTCTAGACAATGGCATAGATACATCTGATATTTCGGCCCAACCAGTCATTAATTCTTGATCTAGGCCTGGTGCGTAATATGTTACACCATCAACAGTTAAATATCTAGAGTCGAATGAAATAGAACCTTCATTTCCTTCTTCCACATGAACATGTGCGGTACCTTGTCCACCTTCGTTTTCTAATGGAATACCAATGAGTTGGTCAGAAATACCTTCAAATGCTTTGACATTTTTATATTCTCTCAACACATTTTCAGATGTGTAATATTTTTCACCATGATCGTCTAAAACAATTGGCTTGTTGGATATATTAATACCCCATAATGAACCCATACCTAGCGCATGACCAACCTCGTGTAAGAATACATAATATAAACTACTTTTACCGTCTTCTCTTATTTCTTGTGAGAGGGATTGTATCATAGAAGATGATAATTCAATAGTAGCCTTACTTGGATATGTGTTTCCATATTCATTTGAAACTGTGTTGTACTCATATACTCCAGCACCACCTAATACACCTGAACCAAGTGATTTTATACTTACATCTAATACTAATTGATGGTCAGGTAATTGTTGCGAATCTTTAATACCGTGAATAATACTGTCCCATTTACTGATGGCAGAATTCATAATATCAACATATCCATTGAACACAGTTTGATCAATATTTGTTGTATTGTTATAACTGACCTTTAATATCGATACTGGGTCGGCCGATGGTTCTTCATTGACTGGCTCTTGAGCAACAGGCTCTTGAGCAACAGGCTCTTCTGTAACTGGTTCGACCACGGGTTCAGCTACTGGTTCGACCACGGGTTCAGCTACTGGTTCGACCATGGGTTCAGCTACTGGTTCGACCATGGGTTCAGCTACTGGTTCGACCATGGGTTCAGCTACTGGTTCGACTATAGGTTCTGTAACTGGTTCTGTAACTGGTTCTGTAACTGGCTCTTCATTGACTGGCTCTTCATTGACGGGTAATTGGTTAATTCCGGATCCACCGGCTACTTTAACCGGACATGTATCAGAAAACATTAACCGATTTGTACCTCCCATATAACCATGATATAAACAATGATAACCGATTGTTCCAAAGTTATCCTTAACATCTATGAATATTTTGCCGGTATAGTGAGTTACCTGTATGCCATTCACGTCGGTTGGGCCAGATTCACTACCATTTGGATCTGCAATAACTTGAAATTTAGATGTATCATTTATTAAAAATCCAATTGGATGAGAACTCGGTATTTGTAAAGCATATTTTCCTATATTAACCCCTATAAAATCATTTTGCAAATACGGCTTATCATTAAATATATATTTGCCGTTAACTCCAGTGACAATATTAATTTTATCTGGAAATAAGCATTGAATACTTTGTACTGGTGCTGGTGCTGGTGCTGGTGCTGGTGCTGGTGCTGGTGCTGGTGCTGGTGCTGGTGCTGGTGCTGGTGCTGGTGCTGGTGCTGGTGCTGGTGCTGGTTTTAATGATTCATATGAAGCTTGTATTCTTGTTAAAAACTCGGTTTTAACATATAATGTATTAAGATGTATTGACACATCACTTTTAGAATCGTATGTAGGTATGCTATTTTTTTTATTATTTATATTATTTGTAAAATTTAAATTATACGATTCCGAATCAACTTGTAAACTATATGATGTTTGTTGCGGATATAGTTTTCTTAACATAATATGAATACTTGTCCATTCAACAGTCTTACGCCAAAATCCAGGTACTTTATCCTTTGGTATTTTATCGCCAGTAAAGTCAAAATATGGGAATTTTGTATACCCTTCGGTGGATTCTTCTGTATTTTCGATTGAAATTACCTTATACTTTGAACTAGGTTTAACTGGTTGTATCGAGATATCATTTTTTGCTGCGCCATATTTATCTGTAAATCCATCATATGATTTTGTTGTTGTTTCAATGTCAGTTATAGCATCTATAGCAGCAGATTTTCTTTTTGACGATTCTTGATATTTGTCTGTAAAAGTAGACTTGGTTACATCAGTTGACACCGAATTTACATCTTTATTAACAGTATCTAATACACCTTTAAAACTATTAATTTCATCAAATGTTTTTTTTACTGTTTTTTTCTCATTAATCTTATCTAAAATGCGTGATGAACTGGCTAAGTCAAATAATTCTTCGCCATCTAGAAATTCTTGTTTAATTTCCTCGACCACGGCATCAAGAATATCAGAGTCTTTATCATGTGACATAAGTTTTTTACAATTATTCACAAAACTAGCTAATTGAAGTTGTTTCATAGCGACATCAGTATTTTCTTCTTGAATAGCATCTATATGAATCTCCTTTTTAGATATGCCTAGTTTACTACTAATAGTATCCTCTGCTTCTGCTAATGTTTTCGTAGAAGATGTATTCTTATATTCAGTAGCAACAATACTAGTTATTGGATTGACTGATCTAAATAGGCTACTATTTGTAGTTAGGTCAATAGTAGATTTATCGACTATACATGACAATTGAGTAATAATTAATTCGTCTGTATTTATATCTCTACAATCATCATTTGTTTTTATTTCAAAAATAGTAGGATAATCAGTGACATCAATAATAAATTCACCTGTAGATGTAATCGTAATATCATTATCTATTACAGTACCTGTTAAATCATACGTGCTAGCTGTACCATAACAATATTCATCATTTACAGTTCCGTTGATTTCAAATAATGGCTCTACTGGGATGATTGGGTCTGGAATGATTGGGACCGGTATTTTCTGACTAGAATCCACTTCAGTTGAACAACATGGTTTAGGAATAGCTGGCACCAAATTGCCGTTCGAATCCAATGTTCCTCGACCAGCATTGGCTCTTCTTTTTAAGGCTCTGCGTGTTGAAGCGGATAGTGCTCCTACACCAGAACCAGGGGTATATTTATTTACTAGGTTTGTTCTAACATTACCTGTAAACAGTAATCGTCTTTGACCACCTGGTACAGTTGGCATATATAAATTGATTATATAAAAATTTACATAAACCGAAATATAATCATATTTTATTCCAATCGGAATTTGTAGGTTTGAACTTCCAAACCTATTTAGTTACGGATTGAAATTTTAAGAAATTCTACTGGACTCAATATCGGCACTTACTAAATAGATTGAATTCTCAGTAACAACAATATACTCACTCTCTACCTTATAAATCTTGCTAACAGGACTAGTATATTCATCTTCACTTTTAACCAATAGTTTTTCTTGATTAGACTTGACACCAATAATAACCTCCTTATCAAGAGAAGCTGCCCAATAATCAGATTTAATCTCCTTGTCTTCTACCATGGCTAATTTCCAGACATGTTGCAAACAAGTATTAGAAGGAAGTCTATAGTTTTGCTCAGTTTGTTCGGATTGAGAACTCATTATATAGAAAATCAATCATTTATTCTTTAAATACTAATTTATATAAAAATATAATGTGACGGTTCGATGAAAATGGTATAAATAAGTACAATATAATATCCTACTTTTTTATAAACAACACAATATGAATAACTATAATCTAGACGATGTAAAGAATTATAATCCATCTTTAGAGGAAACAGAAGCACTATTATTTTTAAAATATGTTGGTTTAATTCATGAGTTAATTGAATGTTCTTCGGAAAGTTTGAATGGAATACATAATAAGGAATATTTAAAACACATGATCACAACCGGAATTACGAATACATCCTATATTTACAGTTTTCTTCTATTGTATACAAACAATTTGGATCTGACTGTATATCATACGCAACGGGCAATTTTGTATTACATTGAATTTGTTAGCCAACTTGGTGATGGTACTCATAATTTGTTAAAATTAAACAGTAAAGACGCCACTTTGTTTGTTTACAAAAAAACAATTTTCGAAATTAACGAAGAATATCGAATGTGTTTCGTCGAAAAACAAGAAACTCATGACAAACTAAAAATACTAGAAAAATTCAATGACATATACAATCGCATAGTAGTAGAACTGATAGAAAAATATCAGTTTATAGATACATTGAATGAAGATGAAAATAGTATGACTGAACTACAAAAACTATTGTTCACAAAGGTATATAAAATCGTAGAAACTCTGATTCAAGTTCCAACAATATGTAGTCATTGTGAAACAAACTCCGTGAATAAGTTAGAAAACATCAAAGAAACTGTCTCCATTCTCGTCAGTCATTCAAATCATGTATTCATTCAAAAAAATTATTGGTATTTAATGGATACGATCATAAAAAAATGTATACGAAAGACAATTAAACCCGACGAATTAAAACATAAATTACTTGATGTTGACATTGATAAAAAATTAAAAAATTTATCCATCTGTAAAATAGTAAATTATTTATCTAGTTGAGTATTTATCTATTGAAATAATACAATCTTTTTCCGAGGTTTTTTCTTTTTATTGCTTTTTTCAAGAGCAATTGCTTCATTGTCCCGAAGTTCGGTTCCTGGGCTACATATTTCTAGATAATTTATTTCCAATATGTTTTTCAAGAAATCGTATATATGATATAATATATTGTCTTCGCATTTACCAACAACCAGAACACTACCCGTGCGAAAGATCATAAATGATATTTCGTGAACATTTTTATGTAATGGTTGTTGTCCTGTTTGTTTGTCAGATGACAAATTAATATCATAATAAAACTTCGATTGGATTCCAGGATAAGAACAGGCATCAAAATTGCTATTTATGCGATATTTAAATTTCAATAAATCATGTAGTTTGTGACGATCAATATAGTATCCACAATTAAAGTTAGAATTGATTAATACCGTTTCACTCTTGTCTGCCATAAATACAAGATCGTCACCCAAGTAAGGTTTCAGTGTTTTTACTAATAATTCTAATACATCATGAAGTAGGCTATCGTGTTGAATTCCTGGAATTTCTAATTTGCCAGTATTAAATACCTTGATGTGTATTTCTTTAAATATTCCATCATTGAAGAGACGCAATATAACAACAAAACAATTGAAAAACGCGCGTTTCTTTTTACTTCGGTAACTTAGAATGTCTTTTTTGCACATACCTATGCTAATTTTTCGCTGATCCTTGTATTTAATCCGACCCTCTGGNTTATCAATATGTTCAATAATNTGTTCGTCGTAATGTTCAATATTTTTTAATTGCTCTGTAATATANTCCACATCATCTTTTGATGTGGATGAGAATTTCGTTTGTTTTTTTATAACACCATTTGTTGGCACATAATAATCGATAACTGGGATATCCCAGAATACCTTTTTCACATCAATTGTCTTTTTGTTTAAGTAACAAATTTTGGTTTTTGTTGAAATATATAAATCAGAGCATTTAGGAATATTAGACACATTATTTGAATCGCCGTTTTTGTCTACATAAGAATCATCTATGTTATTTATCATTGATTCATTTTCATTATTATTTTTATCAGGTATGTTGGAGTGACTTTTAGACAGATTGTTTCTTGAATTATATTCAGTACCATCATTTTGTAAAAAGCATTCCCAATCGTCGTCGATATCATCCATGTTAGATATTAGTATCTATATTGATTTGTTTAAATATATTTAAAACTATTTAAATGACTTCAATTATTTTCTTAATGTATATAAATAATGGAACATTACATTCATGAAAGAAGCACTCCTATTGTTATTAAAAATAATACAATAAATAAGAAATCAAATGAGTTAGGATTAAATCATAATGTAATCGACCCTTTCAAAATGTCTCCACCAAATAGCTTCATGAATAAACTAAATGCTCGCATGGATACATATTATTCACCTGGTTCGTATAAGGAATCGCTATTACAAAATTACGGGGAGTACGATAAATGTCATTATGTGAATGTATCAACAAGTCAATAACATGTTTGTTTATTCATATATACCATCATAGTAACATATACCATCATAGTAACATATACCATCATAGTAACATATATCATCATAGTAACATATACCATGATGATATAATACATTAATCCTACATTAATCCTACATTAATCCTACATTATTATTGTATATGTTTTTTTAACTTAACAATTGAATAAGGTAACAAATAATTAATATTAATATCAGATATATGCATTACATGTTCAACGAATTTTAAAAAATCATTTGTTACAATTTCATTCTGATGCCGTATGAGATAATTCAAATAATTTTTCAATAGATTTTTCTTTTCGATATTATATTCCTTGCTAATTTCTTTCATATAATTTACTACAATAGAACAATCGCTGGTTTTTATTTCATTGGTAATATTTTCCCACAATTCTCTTTTGATAATTTTTTGTTCGTTGATATTNGTATCATTAGATTGCATATAATTAATCATACTACGAATATCAGAATTGAATAATTTTTGTATGGAAACTAACGTATCATTCGAATAATTTAAATTTTCGGATATATTTATAACATTTAAAAAGTTAAAAATAGCTTGTTCGGGCA
>JGI26244J51143_1000760_pt1 | contig 12330 bp, 10 predicted proteins | sample SaaInlV_150m_DNA_6_FD_51143 | JGI IMG/M metagenome (IMG submission 51143) | reverse complement strand
ACCATAGTGATCATTGTCTAAAATTTTTTGTGCTTTGTTTAAATCTTTATTAATACGCGTTTGTTTTTTCCACGGAACCTCACATAAATTTTCAATGTAGGTGCGAATAATGGAAGCATCGGATGACTGGGACGACATGCGTGACAGTTTTTTTAACTCGCTTTGGGCCTTCTCCTTCGCATGCTTGGGCATTTTTGCTTTTTTAATACTAGCCTGAAGATCTTCGATTTCATTTTCATCTTCAGCTTGGCCTAATTCTTTTTGAATGGATTTCATTTGCTCATTCAAATAATAATCCCTTTGATTGGACTCCATTTGTTTGCGAACGCGAGATTGAATTTTGCGCTCAGCGCCCAACACATCAATTTCACCTTGAAGAACTAACAGAATTTTATCCAATCGATCCTTAGCCCTATCACCTTCTAATAATGACTGTTTTTCATCAATTTTAAGATTTAAATTGGCAATAATAACGTCGCTAAAACGCTCAACATCGCTGATTTCTTGCAACGCTCTGAGGACTTCTTCGGGTATTTTTTTATTCAACTTAATGTAGGACTCAAAACTCTCAAGCGCAAGTCTCATCATCGCTTTAATTTCAGTGTCTTCACTGGATTCAAGCATAAACTCGCTCACTAAAACTTCTGAAAATTCATCGGATTCAAAAAACTCTTCAACCTTAGCGCGTTTCACGCCTTCCACAAGAACTTTGATAGTCCCATCGGGTAATTTTAACATTTGCAAAATAGTAGCCAGTGTGCCCACTCTATACAAATCTGCATGAACAGGGTCTTGGACTTTTTCATCTTTTTGAGTCAGTAAGAAAATGTACTTATTGCTACCCATGGCCTGAGTAATAGCGTTCACAGAAGTTTTTCTGCCAACAAAAAGTGGCATCACTGTGTGCGGGAAAACCACCACATCTCTAAGTGGCAACAATGGAACGCGTTCCTTGTTTAAATCAATTATCTCTGCTGTGGCTTCTGTTCCCATAATAGCTTAACGCCCTGTTTGTGTAATAGTTTAGATAGATAGTGATTCGTGACGTTAATTTCAAGTATCCACTGCCCAAAATCATCCACCTTTTCATTGTGTATATAACCAATATTATGAATTTCACTACGAATGTAGGCCGCATTCACATCCAGTTGTATTTTAGCTCGTGTCATCATACCACTAAGCTGTTCAGCCAAGGTTTGATATAACAAATCAATCCCATCACCATTTTGAGCTGAAATCCAAACACGATAAATACGCCCATCTTTGTCGCGGTCAATTCTTGGTTTAAAATTTTCCAAACGATCAATTTTATTCATCACTAAAATACTAGGGATTTTATTCGCATCAATTTCATTGATGATGTCTTCCACTTGGTCAATCTTTTCCAGATTGTATTCGTCTGAAGCATCCACCACATGAAGTAGTACGTTAGCACGACGAGTTTCCTCTAATGTGGATTTAAATGCAGCAACAAGCTCATGAGGAAGGTCTTGAATAAAGCCCACGGTATCGGCAATAACGGCTTCACCAGAAGCAGGTAAGATCACGCGCCTAATGGTGGAATCCAACGTGGCAAATAATCGGTCATCTGCAAAGACCTCTGCCTTGGTTAGTGCATTGAACAAGGTGGACTTTCCTGCATTGGTATAACCCGCTAAAGCGATCATAGGTAACTCGCTTTTAACGCGAGATTTTCTCCCTAAATCGCGTTGCTTATGTACTTTGTCCAGACGCTTGGTTATATTTTTAATACGTACAGCAATCAAACGCTTATCAGTTTCTAATTGCGTCTCACCCGGTCCTCGTAAGCCAATACCACCTTTTTGTCTTTCTAAGTGAGTCCAGCCCCTAACCAATCGAGTCGACAAATGCCTAAGTTGAGCCAGCTCCACTTGTAATTTTCCTTCAAATGACTGTGCTCTTAGGGCGAAAATATCCAAAATCAGACCGGTTCGGTCCATCACTTGGCAGTTGAGTTTTTTTTCTAAATTTCTTTCTTGTGAAGGTGTTAATTCTGGAGCAAAGATGACCAAATCGATTTCATGCTCTTTAACCAATTCTGCAATTTCATCAACTTTTCCAGAGCCAATAAAATATTGAGCCGTAGCTGTGTTACGATTAACCTTGAGTGCTTGAACAACGTCCAAACCAGAAGAATTAGCCAACTCTAAAAATTCGTCTAAACCATTGTGTATGTGTCTATTACTAGGCAGTTCAACATAAACCAGTAATGTTTTCTCACCCTGGCCAACCGAGTCTTTTTGACGATCAAATAATTCCAATAGGATTAACTGGCTTTTTTAGATTTTTTTTCAGACTTATGCAGCATTAATGGTGTTTTTTTCTTTTCAACAACTTCCTTGTCAATAACAACTTCCATTACACTTTCCATTGAAGGTAAATCAAACATAGTATCTAGCAATAAATCTTCAATGATTGAGCGCAATCCTCTAGCACCTGTTTTGCGCTTAATGGCCAACTTTGCAATGGCTGACAAAGCGGGCTTTTTGAAAGTTAACTTAACACCTTCCATTAAAAACACCTCCTTGAATTGCTTGATTACTGAATTTTTAGGTTTGGTTAAAATTTGAATCAACGCATCCTCATCCAATTCGCCCAATGATGTTTGCACCGGAAGTCTTCCTACTAATTCTGGGATTAATCCGTATTTTATTAAGTCTTCTGGCTCAATTAAGTCAAATAAATCACTGAGTGTTTTTTCCTTACTTTGATCCTTGACCGCAGCAGAAAAACCAATACCCGTAGATTTTTCAACACGCTTGCCAATAATCTTATCCAAACCATCAAATGCACCGCCACAAATAAATAAAATCTTTGAGGTATCGACATCAATGGTTTCCTGATTAGGGTGTTTGCGCCCACCTTGTGGTGGCACTGAAGCAACGGTCCCTTCGATCAGTTTGAGCATGGCTTGTTGCACGCCTTCACCAGAAACGTCACGTGTGATTGATGGCGAATCAGAACGACGAGAAATTTTATCAATTTCATCAATGAAGATAATACCGCGCTCAGCGCGCTCAGGATCAAAATCGCAACGAGACAATAAGCTCTTAATAACATTTTCAACATCGTCGCCCACGTAACCCGCCTCTGTCAAGGTAGTTGCATCAGCCACTGTAAAGGGAACGTCTAAAATACGAGCCAAGGTCTGTGCTAATAGTGTTTTTCCTGAGCCGGTAGGGCCAATCATCAAAATATTGGATTTATCTAACTCAACATCATTAGAAATGTAACCACTTTGTAAACGCTTATAATGATTGTAAACTGCTACAGACAATACTTTTTTGGCATGATCCTGCCCTATTACGTACTCATTTAAAAAATCTCTTAATTCTTTAGGCGTGTAATCCCAGTCTTGATGCTCATCAACAACCTCTTTCAAAGCTTGTTCTTGGATCAAATCATGGCAAGATTCAATGCATTCATTACAAATGTAAACACCAGGACCGGCAATTAAACGATCAACTTCAGACTTCGCCTTGCCACAAAATGAACAGTGAAGATCTTCGATGTTTTCTGCCATAGTCTTGACCTCTTAACGCTTAGTAAGTACTTTGTCGATTAACCCGTATTGAGACGCTTCATCAGCCGACATAAAGTTATCCCGATCGGTATCTTTTTGGATGGTCTTAAGATTCTGACCCGTGTGGTTTTTCAAAATAAGATTCAGTCTTTCTCTTACTTTTAAAATTTCTTTTGCATGGATATCAATGTCACTCGCTTGACCTGAAAAACCGCCTAATGGTTGGTGAATCATACATCTTGCGTGTGGCAATGCAAAGCGCTTGCCTTTAGCACCAGCCGTTAATAACAATGCACCCATACTTGCCGCTTGGCCAATACACAGCGTTGAAACGTCTGGCTTAATGAATTGCATGGTATCGTAAATTGCCAAACCGGCTGAAACCGAACCACCTGGTGAATTAATGTACAAATGAATGTCTTTATCAGGATTTTCAGATTCTAAAAATAACAATTGAGCAACAATGACATTGGCCATGTAATCCTCTACCGGGCCTACTAAAAAAACAACGCGCTCTTTTAAAAGCCGAGAATAAATATCATAGGCNCGCTCGCCTCGGGCAGATTGCTCTACCACCATTGGGATTTGATTTAAATTCTGTATTGTCATTTATGCCTGTGGTTGTGTTACTTCTTGAAATTTCTTACTCTTAGAAGTCACTTTTGCCTTTTCTAAAACCAAATCTGACACCATCTTTTCCACGACTAATAATTCAATACTCGATAGTCTAGTAGGGTCTTCGTTGTAATAGTCTACCATTTGCTGAGAGTTTTCGCCATACGCTTGTGACATTTCTTCTAATTTTTCATCAAGTTGTTTTTTACTGGCAACGAAATTATTATCACTGGCAATTTGACTCACCAATAAGCCTAATTTAACACGTCTCGTGGCCTCACCATTAAACGTGGAGGCTGGCAAGCTACCGCCTTTAGATGGCATNCCTTGTTGCTCCATACGAGCTTCCATTTCACTTAATAGATTTCGAGCTTCGTTATCAACACTGCCTTGTGGGACATCAAATTCATTCGCCATTAATAAAGCATTGAAAATAGCGTCTTTGTTTTGGTTAGAAAGACGATTATCAATCTCAACTCGCATTTGTTCTTTCATGCTCTTTTGTAAAGCATCCATGTCTTTTTCGCCAAATTTCTTGGCAAATTTTGCATCCAATGTTGGCACTTTAGGCGAAGCTACTTCATTAATTTTAACTTCAAAAACAACGGCTTTACCTGCCAGTTGAGGTGCATGATATTCTTTTGGAAAAACTAAATCCAGCGTTACTGCCTTGTCGGCCACTACATCCGTTAGTCCCTCTTCAAAACCTGCAATCATGGAACCTTTACCTAAAACAATATTAAAATTTGTGGCTTCACCACCTTCAAAAACTTTACCATCTATCAAGCCTTTAAAATCAATACTTAAACGATCTCCATCTTTGGACTTGCGCTTCACGGCTTTGTATTCAATTGATTGCTCTTTTAAGCCTTCCATCGTTCTGTCTTCATCTGCTTTGGTAATCTTAACGGTAGTTTGATCAATTTTCAACTTAGAAAAATCNCCCACTTTGATTTCAGGAAATACTTCAAACTCCACCGTGTAAGAAAAATTAGTTTTATTTTCCGAATCAACTTTAGTAATCATTGGCTGTGCGGCAGGTGTCGACTTAACTTNAGTCAATGCATCCGACAGCGTCTCATTTACAATTTCATTCACAGCGTCTGAACTGGCATTCGCACCAAATTGCTTACGCAGAATAGACAAAGGCACCTTGCCTTTTCTAAAACCATCAATGGCTACTTGTGGTGCCATCTTTTGCAATACCTGATCGGCTTTTTTCTTAAAGATATCAATCGGTAGTTCAACGGTTAATGATCTTTTAAGGCCGTCTAATGTTTCTAGTGAAGTTTTCATTGTTATAAATCCAAATGTTGTACTTAAAAAAATAGTGAATTATACCTGATAGGGCAGTGTTTTCACCCGTAATAAAAAAGGCAGGGAACTGCCTTTTTTATTAACTTTAAACTAAAAATCGACGTTTTAATTTAGACCAAAGATGTATTGAGAAACTGCATTAATTTCTTCATTGGTCAAATTTTTAGCGACTCTTCTCATCATACTCTCGTAATCATTAGTTCGGACATGGGCCGTAGCGCCTGTTTGTGCGTTCAGTGCGTCTTGGCGAAAGGCCTTTAATTGCTTGGCCGTATAAGCAGCGTTCTGAGAAGCTAAAGATGGGAATCCAGCCGTTGGAATACCTTTACCCTTAGGACCATGGCACGCAATACAAGCCGTTACTTGTCTGTGGTCAGGTAAGTGCTTCCTACCACCACGATAAATTTTTTGACCCAATACAAACACAGCATCGTCTTTTGTAGTCACACCCTTTGTAACGGTTTGAGCCGCATAATAAGCAGCAATATTGGCCATGTCTGCATCGCTTAATGGCGCAACCATACCAAGCATAATGCCGTCTTTACGAGCGCCGGATTTAAAATCCCTTAATTGCTTTAATAAATAACCTTCACTTTGGCCCGCTAATTTTGGATAAATAGGAACAATAGCATTGCCCTGAGGACCGTGACAACCAGTACAGGTTTCTATTTTTTCCTGACCACTGGCGGCATTACCTAAAGCGAAAACATTTGTTGAAATTAAAGCCAATACAGCAGTAAAAGCAAGTGCTAATTTATTCATGTGTTAGTCCTTTTTACAAAAAAATATGCCGATATTATACTTAATATCGGCATATTATAATATAGGATTTAAAAGTTAAACCCTAAGAATTACTAAGCGGAAAAAAACCGCCGGTAATTTATTGACCCGCTAAGTAGTCTGCAATTGCTTGCTCGTGACCCGCAGCCATTGGCGCCATTGCGTTCATTGTTGCGTCTTTACGAGCGCCAGATTGGAAATCCTTTAACTGCTTAACAGTCCATGCTGCATCTTTACCCGCTAATGATGGGTAAGATGGAATTGCTGATTTACCACCAGCACCATGACAACCCGAACAACCTAATGAGCTGTACATTTGTCCGCCGTCTGCCTGAACTGAAAAAGAACCTACTGATAATGCAGCTGCAGCTGCAGCTGCTACTAATAAAATTTTCTTCATTACTCTTCTCCTTATATTGAAAACTAAAAGTTATATAATGGCGCTTAGTACACCACGAACTAATTATTATACATTATTTTAACCAATGCGCAATTCCTACCAACAGGCCAAGTTCTTACTTTCATGCCCATCACTCAAAGGATGTCCGCCCGACCAAGGCTATGAAGTAATTTTTGCTGGGCGCTCTAATGCCGGAAAATCAAGTGCTATTAACACACTGACTTTGCAGAAAAAATTAGCCAAAGTATCTCGTACACCTGGCAGAACACAGCATTTGGTATTTTTTGAATTGGACCAAAACCGTCGCTTGGTTGACTTACCGGGTTATGGGTATGCTAAAGTCCCAGAACGGGTTAAAAAACAGTGGCACATTGACATGAGCGAGTATTTCAATAAACGACAATGCCTAAAAGGCGCAGTACTGGTAATGGATTGCCGTCGTCCACTCACGCCTTTTGACCAAATGATGCTCGATTGGTGCATTAGCATCAACTTACCAACACAGATACTGCTCACCAAATCAGACAAGCTTAAAAAAGGTGCAGCCAGCAATGCAAGACTCAAAGTCAAGCGGGCAATCGAACAACACCCTTATGTCGATGTGCAATTATTTTCCAGTTTAAAAAAGCAAGGCCTAGAAGAACTTTGGACCAGACTAGACACTTTTTTTGGCCATGTGGATTAATTCCAATTTGGATAAAATCACCGTTAAAGATGTCATTATCTTGGCCAACAATCGTCAAGTTTTAGCGTTTAAAAAAACTTGGAGCCTGCAAAAAGGCACGTCTCAACTTCCTAAAATATTTTCTTGGAAACAATACTTAAGTAACACTTGGGAGTCGATCAATTTTCAATCATCCAAAAGACTGGTATCCAGCACCGAATCAAGGACTTTAATCACTCAATCAATGTCGCGCTTAGGGCAAAAAGTTGAGCGCCGACTCTTGGACGAGGTAATTAAGAACTATGATTATTGCAAAGCTCATCTGATTCCCTTAGATAAATTACAACAATCACACTTTGACACTTCTGAGCTGTTTAGCGCCTGGATGATGGACTATCAGAAAACCAAACTAAAACACAAACTAATCGACATCAATGATTTATCCATGCTGATCATAGACAGCGCTACTAAGCATATCAAGCCCTATGTTTGTGGCTTTAAAACACTCACTCCAGAGCAATCACAACTACTCAATGCCATTGGCTATCAAACTTTGAATGTTAATCAGTCTACTGGTAATCACACCAACAAAATATTCAAAACCACTGAAGATGAAATCAAAAGTGCGGCTGAATGGGCAAAAGAACTTCACGCATCGAATCCATCCAAGCAAATTGTAATTGTTTCGCCCAAACTAAACGAACTCCACTATCGATTCAAATCCATTTTTGATCAAGTATTTTTCAACACTTTGAATGAAACTGGAAAAAAATCTTACAACATTTCTTTAGGGCTTCCATTAGACAAATACCCGCTCATTCAGCACCTATTATCAATTTTAGAATTGAGCAATCAACTGCAAAAAAATCGCATTAAGGCCACCACATTTAATGCGGTAATTACTTCGCCCTACATCGTTTCAGCGAAAAATGAGCAATCAGCTCGAGCTTTATTGGTTAATAAGGTTTTGTCATTATCCAAGACAAACTTTAAGCTATGGGAAGTCAAGGATTCTTTGTCTAACTGCCCGGTATTAGAACAAACGCTACGTGTCATTAGCGATGGTCAAATTTCTCATCAACAAAGTCATGATCAATGGCTGTTAAGCTTTAACCAGCGCTTACAATCGTGGGGCTTTGCAACCGATAGAGTGCTTAATAGTAATGAATATCAACTGTTTAACAAGTATCAACAAACCAGCCTTGGGCTTAACCTTTTGTCACAATATGAAAAATCCGTTAGCGCTGATCAAGCTTTGGAAGCTTTAAAAAACTGGCTGTCTCAAGTAATGTTTCAAGCGCAATCTGCCAAAACGCCCATTCAAATACTCGGTAGCTTGGAAGCCGAGGGCTTGTATTTTGATGCCGCCTGGGTATTGGGTATGACCAACGATTTCCTGCCTGCGTCTCTAAATTCTCCGCGTTTTATTCCTTTTGACATCGCCACCAAGCATCAAATACCTCGTAGTAATTATGACCTGATTACCCAAGACGCTAAAGACACCACGGATAACTTGATGGCTTTGTCTAATCAAGTTATTTTTAGTTATGCCCAAACCCATAATGAAAGTGAACAACAAGGCTCACCACTGATTGAATTTAACAACGTTGTTGAGCCTGCCATTCAAAATAAAACCGCCCATGTTGCAACAGAGTTTACCAATGATTCAACAGCACCCAAAGTGTCAAACAAAGACGTTTCTGGTGGTGTTTCCATTCTTAAAAATCAGATGGCTTGCGCCTTTAAAGGTTTTACTCATCGACTCAACATCAGACGTTTTGATGCGCCTCACATTGGCTTTAACCGAATTGAACAAGGTGAAATAATTCACAACGTATTGGAGGAAATTTATCAGAAAATATCCTGCCGTGAGCAGTTGTTATCCTGCAACGATCAAGATTTAAAGGCCATCATCAAATCAAAAATTGATCAGGAATTAACCAATTATTCAAAATCCAACTTTATTGAAGTAGAGCGTAATCGCTTGCTGGAACTGGTCAATCAATTTATTCTTAGTGAAAAACAGCGTGACGAATTTAGGATCCTATCAACCGAACAAGAGTCCAAGGTAGACATTGCCGGACTTGCCTTTGATGTTCGTCTTGATCGAATCGATGAGATGGAAAACGGCGATCAGATTATTTTTGATTATAAAATTGGCAAGACATCCGTTAGCAATTGGTGTGGAGACATCATTAAAGAACCGCAGCTCCCCATCTACACTCTGTCTAACAAAACACAAGGTATTTGCTTTATTGAATTGGCATCGGACAAAATCAGCTACAAAGGCTTGTCCAGAGACAAAGACTCACTGCCTAAGCAATCTAATAAGAAAACGGCCTGCGCGGCGTGGGATGAACAACTGGAGATCTGGCAACAAAAACTCAATAAAACCAGTCTTAATTTTCAGCAAGGACAAGCGCAAGTACTGCCCAGTAAAAATGCTTGCGAATATTGCGAATACGATTCACTTTGTCGCATCGAGAAATAGCCCAATCACGTTCATTTTTTCATTAACAATTTCCTGTGCAATGTCACTCTTATCCAGCGCTGAAACATCAATGTTGCCCAGCTGATCTTGCAGTTGAACAATGGCTTGAGTGTCAGTGGCTAATAACTCAAACACGGACAATAAACGCCTAAATCGATCCTTACGCCTAAGTGCATCCGTCTTAGCAAAAAATTCAAATATTTCCTCAGCATTGTGCTGAATGAATGAATCAGCAAATCGGTGCCACTCACTACTGAGCAGTGCTAATTGCTCGTGTTCTTTAGGGCACTTAATTACTTTGCACAATTTTTCAATCGCCTGAACACTCTCTTTATTTAACCAAATGGCAAATTTAACCGCTGGATTGTTAGTCTTGAGATGATCCAGAAACTCAAATTCATTATCGTGCGTTTGATGCTCTTCAGCACTCAGCATGGGGAACACTCGACCAAACGCTCCACAGGCTGACAATACTTTAAAAAATGATGACGGCGTGTCGTAAGACAGGGCCTTATTAAGCTCTTTAAACACCCGTTCGGGTATTAGCGCATCCACCTCGCCTGAGCTAACCATTTGTTGCATTAGTTGATGCGTATTGTGCGCCACTTTAAAACCAAACGACTTAAACCGTGCGGCAAATCGAGCCACGCGCAACACACGCACAGGATCCTCGCCAAAAGCACCGGACACATGGCGCAATAGGCCGTTACCTAAATCCTCTTGTCCATGAAACGGATCAATCAGATCGTTCCCGTCTTGGGCAATTGCATTAATCGTCAAATCACGTCGAGACAAATCTTGCTCAAGCGTTACTTCACTGGACGTGTCAAATTCAAAACCTTTATAGCCCGCACCCACTTTACGCTCAACTCTAGCCAGAGCGTACTCTTCTTGTGTACCAGGGTGCAAGAATACCGGAAACTCTTTGCCCACTTGACGATAGCCCAAATCCAGCATTTCTTCGGGCGACGAGCCCACCACCACCCAATCTTTTTCGGTGTTCTCATTGGCAATGCCCAGTAGTCTGTCACGCACCGCGCCGCCAACTAAATACTTTTTCATGGTTGTGAGAAAAAATGATTTAAATGCCCATATAATACACGAATGGATTTGGATAAAAAACTAACGCCAGAGCAGTTCAGAGTCACGCAACAATGTGGCACTGAACCGCCTTTTACCGGCAAGTACGTTGATCATCATGAAACTGGTGATTACACCTGCGTCTGTTGCAATCAAGTGCTATTTTTATCCAATACTAAATTCGACTCTGGTACTGGCTGGCCTAGTTTTTACGACATTGCCCAAGCCGATAGCATTCAATTAATCAAAGACAACACTCACGGCATGACCCGCGTAGAAGTCAGATGCAAAAACTGTGATGCCCATCTGGGTCACGTCTTCCCTGATGGTCCAGCACCAACCAACAAGCGTTATTGCATCAATTCTGCTTCACTCAACTTTCAAGCCTCATAATGCACGTTCACATTCTTGGTATCGCTGGCACATTCATGGGTTCACTCGCACTCATTGCCAAACAACTTGGGCATACTGTCACGGGTATGGACCAAGGCGTTTACCCGCCAATGAGCACTCAACTCGATGAACAAGGCATTGACTATACACACGGTTATGAAGTTAAAGATTTACCCAATGCTGATACCTTTATCATTGGCAATGCTTTATCTCGTGGCAATGCTTGTGTGGAAGAAATCCTTAATAAGCAACACCACTATACATCCGGCGCTCAATGGCTTGCGGAAGAAGTTTTGCACAACAAATGGGTTCTCGCTATCTCTGGCACCCATGGAAAAACCACCACCGCAAGTATGCTCTCTTGGATACTTGAGTGCGCTGGTTACAATCCCAGCTTTCTCATTGGTGGTGTGGTTGAAAATTTTGGCGTGTCATCACGCCTAACCGATTCTAACTTTTTTGTGATTGAGGCCGATGAATACGACACCGCTTTTTTTGATAAGCGCTCAAAATTTATCCACTATCATCCAAAAACCTTGGTGATTAATAATCTTGAATTTGATCACGCTGATATTTTCGATTCACTAAGCGACATTCAAAAACAATTCCATCATCTGATTCGCACCATACCAAGCGATGGGTTGATTATCCACCCAAAAGATACACAAGCAATTAATGAAGTGCTTGAGCAAGGCCTGTGGTCTTCTGATCAGACCTTGCCTGCTCAGAAACTAAATACAACAGACATAGGCAGTAGCTTTGAGATTGAAGGCGCTATGGTCAATTGGCATTTGCTTGGCGAGCATAATATGCAAAATGGCCTGGGCGCTATTTATGCAGCGCACCATATTGGCATCCCATTTGATGTGGCCTGTGAGGCATTAAACACATTCAAAGGCGTAAAGCGTCGTTTAGAAATCAAACACCAAACTAATGCTGTCACTTTATACGATGATTTTGCCCATCATCCCACTGCGATTAAAACTACGCTATCGGGTTTACGCGCTAAAGTAGGCAATGAAAACATCGTGGCAATATTAGAGCTT